>Ga0131853_10004475_pt1 | contig 25051 bp, 18 predicted proteins | sample TergutLab28metaG_FD_92764 | JGI IMG/M metagenome (GOLD analysis project Ga0131853, IMG submission 92764) | Labiotermes labralis P1 segment gut microbial communities from Petit-Saut dam, French Guiana - Lab288 P1 (version 2) (version 2) | ecosystem: Host-associated > Arthropoda: Insects >...
ACCAGAGCTAATTTACGTACTTACATTTACTGATGTGGCAGAGCCGTGGCGTAACGTTTTGTTACGCCACGGCTCTTGCTTTACACGCCAACGTGGACTTCTTTCAAAACATGTGATATAATAACAAACAGTTCTATGAAAGTGGTGAATGGTCTTGGATATTATTGCAATCTTATGCCAGGAATTTAACTTGAAATGTGAGCAGGTGGAGAATACCATCAAGCTCATTGATGAGGGAAACACAATTCCTTTTATCGCGCGGTATCGTAAGGAGTTGACCGGGTCGTTGGACGATCAAGTGCTGCGTGAGTTGGCCGATAGGCTGGAATATTTGCGCAATTTGCAGAAGCGCAAAGAAGAGGTTTATATCTCGATTGAGGACCAGGGCAAGATGACCGAAGAGATTGCTGCGGCGTTGGAAAAGGCGTCGATTTTGTCAGAAATTGAGGATGTTTACCGCCCGTATAAGCCTAAGCGCAAGACACGGGCATCAGTGGCAAGAGCGAAAGGGCTTGAGCCGTTGGCATTGACGATTTTAGAGCAATCTGCGACCTGCGAGCCGCCGATTATACAAGCTGAAGCGTATGTCAACGCTGAGCTTGGCGTGGAAACGGCCGAAGATGCATTGCAAGGCGCGAAGGATATCATTGCCGAAATTGTCGCCGATGACGCCGATGTGCGTAAGAAACTGCGGCATCAATTCACCAACTACGGGCTGATTGTCGCCAAGCAGGCGAAAGCGGAAGGCAGTGTCTACGCCGATTACTACGGCTACGTTGAGCCGCTGAACAAAATCCCCAACTACCGCGTACTCGCGCTGAACCGTGGCGAAAAAGAGGGATTCCTCAAAGTGGCTGTTGATTTGGAAGAAGGGCGACCGTTGCGAGTGCTATATGCGTCGTTCTTGAAACAAGGGTCACCGTGTAGTACAGTTGTGCAAGAGGCGTTGGATGATTCATATAAGCGACTGATTTTTCCTTCGATGGAGAATGAAACGCGCTCAGAACTGACGGCACAGGCGGCGGAAGACGCAATTAAAGTCTTTGGGCAAAACCTACGTCCGCTGTTGATGCAACCGCCCATTGGCGGCCACGTAGTGATGGCGATTGACCCTGGATTTCGCACCGGCTGCAAGGTTGCGGTGGTGGATTTGACAGGGCGGTTGCTGGACACAGGCGTCATTTACCCCGTGCCACCGCTCAATAAATTTGTTGAGGCGGAGCGAATTTTAGACACTTTTGTCAAAAAGCACGGCGTAACGGTCATTGCTATTGGTAACGGCACAGCGGGGCGCGAGACCGAGCAGTTTGTAGCGGGATTGCTTCCAAAGTGGGACGGTATTGGTTACGTTGTTGTCAACGAATCGGGTGCATCGGTGTACTCGGCAAGCAAGTTGGCGGCCGAGGAGTTTCCGCAGCTTGACGTATCGCTGCGGTCGGCAGTGTCGCTGGCACGGCGGCTGCAAGACCCGCTTGCTGAGCTGGTCAAAATTGACCCCAAGGCAATTGGCGTAGGGCAATACCAACATGATATGCCGCCTAAACGGCTGGATGAAGCATTGCGCGGTGTAGTTGAAGACTGCGTCAACGCCGTGGGCGTTGACTTGAATACGGCATCGTCAGCACTGTTGGAGAATGTGTCAGGCATTTCGGGGAATTTGGCGAAATCTGTGGTTGCATACCGCGAGGAAAATGGTGCGTTCAAAGATCGCGCACAACTCAAAAAAGTGCCAAAGCTGGGGCCAAAAGCTTTTGAACAATGTGCGGGATTTCTGCGGGTGCGAGAGGGCAAGAATCCGCTGGATAACACGGGCGTACATCCGGAGAGCTATGCTGCCGTGAAGCTGCTATATGCATTGACAAGCGTGACCGAGCCGGAGGCGCTGGCGCAAGCTTGTCGTGACATGGGATGGGAACAAGTCGCTGCGCAAATCGGCGCTGGTGTACCAACATTGCAAGACATTTTGAAAGAATTAACAAAGCCGGGGCGTGATCCGCGCGAGGATTTGCCGCAGCCTGTCTTGCGTGTTGATGTACTGGACATGAAAGATTTGAAAGAGGGCATGATTCTCAGCGGTACGGTGCGGAATGTTATCGACTTCGGCGCGTTTGTCGATATTGGCGTACATCAAGATGGGCTGGTGCATATTTCGCAGATCGTTAACCGATTTATTAAGCATCCATCAGAAGTGCTGAAAGTCGGTGACATTGTCAAAGTCAAGGTCATTAAGTTGGATATGGAAAAAAAGCGCATTGGGCTGAGTATGCGGGATGTGGGGTAATTTGCAGGAAAAAGCTGCAAATATTCATTTTTTGTTAATATTTGTGTGTTAAAATAATCTTTTGTAGGCGAACGGAGTTCGCTATTTTTCTGCGCCACGCGACAATATCTTTGGGGCATGTGGCAGGGAATATGTTTGATGAAAATTATCATCATTATGTAATCTAAATGACTTTTTCGTTGTCATATATAACAGAGCAGGAAATGCTCACGACTTTAGAAAGGCAAGGTAATGTATATATGACAAACTTGTATAAAAAATTGCAAAGCAGAGAAGAGAAGGTCGCCATCATCGGCTTAGGTTATGTTGGTATGCCGTTGGCCGTCGCTTTTTCAAAGAAAGTGGATACCATTGGCTTTGATGTCAACAAGGAAAAAGTTGATACATACCGAAAAGGTATAGATCCTACCAACGAAGTTGGCGATGCCGCCATTCGGAACTGTTCGGTAGACTTTACCGCTGACGAGAACAAGTTAAAAGAGGCAAAATTTTTAATCGTTGCCGTGCCGACGCCTATTGCGGGTGACAACACGCCCGATTTGGCGTATGTTATCGCGGCGAGCAAGCTCATTGGACGTAACTTGACGAAAGACTCTATCGTTGTCTATGAGTCCACTGTTTATCCCGGTGTTACCGAGGATATTTGTGTTCCCTTATTGGAAAAAGAGTCGGGGTTAAAATGTGGTGCTGACTTCAAAGTTGGTTATTCTCCTGAGCGTATCAACCCCGGTGACCCTGTCAACAGAATAGAAAATATTGTCAAAATTGTTTCGGGTATGGACGCTGAGAGTTTGGAGGAAATTGCGAAAGTCTATGAACTGGTCATTGAAGTTGGCGTACATAAGGCAAGCTCGATTAAAGTGGCTGAAGCGGCCAAAGTGGTTGAAAATTCTCAGCGCGATGTCAATATCGCCTTTATGAATGAACTTGCCATGGTGTTTGACAAAATGGATATCGACACGCGAGAAGTTGTCAATGCCATGAACACGAAATGGAATGCCTTGGGGTTTACGCCGGGGCTGGTTGGCGGTCACTGCATCGGTGTTGACCCACATTACTTCGTCTATGAAGCTGAAAAATTGGGCTATCATAGCCAACTTATTCTCTCAGGACGAAGGATCAATGAAAAAATGAGCGCTTTTGTCGGTGACGCCATAGTCAAACAGCTTGTTTTGACAAACAAAGCTGTCAAGCAAGCTAAGGTTGCCATCTTGGGGTTGACATTTAAGGAAAACTGTCCTGATATCCGCAACTCAAAGGTCATGGACCTTATCGAATATCTGCGCACGTACGATATTCAGCCGATTGTCGTTGACCCTGTCGTTTGTCCGAAAGAGACAAAGCAGGAGTTTGGCATCGATGTTGTGCCGATAGACGATTTGCGCGATGTAGACTGTGTTGTCTTCGCTGTGGCGCATGACGAGTTTAAAGCCATAGATATGGAAAAATTAGAAAGGATATTTGGAAGTAGTCCGAATGATGAAAAAGTTGTCATTGATGTGAAAAGCACATTGAATAAAGCCGACATTGAGCAACAAGGATATCGCTACTGGCGGCTGTGAAAGCATAAAACCATACATAAAACGGAGGATGTAACATGGTGATTGAAAAAGAAAAATTATATCAACAATATCATAAAAATGCGACGAAAATCAACGCCAATGAAGTTAAAAAACTGGACAGGCATATGGGTGTGCCAGGAAAAATCGTTTCAATTGTCGCTATTATTATATTGATTTTTGCAATTTGGCAGTTTACGGCAAGAGGAGAGTCTCTGTTCTTGTTGGGTGGTATGATGTTTGCTTTTCTGTCGGTCAAGCTCTTTTTGTCGCTGCTCTACCGGCCCTGCAAACGTGAGCTTATGCAGGATTATAAGGTAACAGCGTTGATTACTTGCTTTAATGAGGATCCGGCATCGGTGGTGTCGATATTAGAAAATGTGTTGGCGTTAGAACATCCGGTGCATGAAATATTGTTTTTAGACGACGGTAGTGCCGATACTCTAGCGTATGAAGTTGCAAAATCCTTTGCAGAAGATCATCGGAATGATCCCAATGTGCCTAATTTTCAGATTTTACGCTTTGCTGAAAATCGCGGCAAGCGCGAAGTTATGATTGACGGGTTTCAACAGGCGACCGGAGATTATATTTTCTTGCTTGATTCTGACAGTGAAATCTTACCTAATGCATTAACTGAATTATTGCGCCCTTTTGAGGATGGTAAAACGACATCTGTTGTCGGCAATATCGGCATTCTCAACAAAAAAGAAAATCTTTTGACAAGGATACAATCTATCTCATACTTCGGAGCCTTTCAGTTGGGCAGGGCGGCACAGTCTGTGACCGGTGACGTGACCATTTGTAGCGGCGCGTTTAGCATACATAAAAAAGACTTTATCTTGCAGCATCTAGATGAATTCAGAGAGAACAAATTTTTGGGCATCAATGTTTCGTCCGGCGATGACCGTTCGTTAACGTCTATTGCCAGAATGGCGGGCGGAAAAACACGGTATCAAAGTACGGCATACTGCGAAACACAAGCACCCAGCAAGTGGCGGAAATTTCAAAAACAGCGCCGGAGATGGCAACGCTCGGCCTATCTTTGCAGCTTGAAGTCAGTTAAAGATATGTTTCCAAGAAAAATATGGTTTTTGTTTTGGGTGTTTTCCGAGGCCTATTTTTGGTTGATTGCCACTGTCCTCTTTGCGGTTGCTGTTATGACAAGAGGTGGGCTATTTCTTGACTGGATGGATGTTATCTTGTATTTCATCATCATCTGTTATTTACAAAATATTTATTACTTGCTTTACAATCCAATCCGCTTTGCATTAGCACCGATTTTCTTCTTTGTCTATGGCATTTCTTTGACGATCACACGCGTTCACGCGGTGGTTACCATCAAAAACGATGGTTGGGGTACAAGGACTGCCGCAAAAAATGCGAGAAAAGAGGAGAAAAAACGGTGCAGCGATTTTGTAAAATCAAAAGAAAAAGCTAATGTAGCTTAGTTATTATGCATAAAAGACACCCCTTGATTGTTCAAGGGGTGTCTTGCGCTCTATTCCTGTTCGCCCATAAATTTCCGCAATCCTATCTCAATGCGGCGGTATAGTGTAAATGACAACACTCCCGTCAACACACCCTTGATGAGGTTAAAGGGCAAGAACGTCCATATAATGACGTCCAAGCGCGAGGATACAAGCGGATTAACTGCCGCGAATGCGCCAATAAGCACTTCCATTGGGATGCCGAGCAGCGTTGCGTAAAATGGTAACAGAATGAAGTAGTTGAGCAGCAGTGCTGAGACAACCATACAAGTAGCACCGAGCAGCAAGCCACGAATCGCGCCTTTCTTATCGGGGCATTTGCGATACCATACTGACGCAGGCACTGCCAATGCCACGGCAAAGATAAAGTTTGCCAACTCACCAACGCCCATGGTTGGCGTACCGAACAGGGCGATAAAGTTTTTGACATAGGCAATCGCTACTGCTGCCCACGGACCCAGTGCAAATCCACCCAGTACCACAGGCAGGTCGCTGATGTCTAAATGCAATGTCCCCGGCGGGGCGAACGGTATGGGTAGCTCCAGCAGTCGCAGCACACTTGAAATGGCTGCCAGCAGTGCTATCAGCATCATGGTTTTTGTTTTATTGCGCATAAAAAATACTCCCTTCTAATTTAAAGGCAGCATTACATAACTGATGTAGCCGCCTTCTTCCATCCAGACTTAGTATGTGAACACATACATTACTGTCGGCTTCGGAATCACACCGAAATCAACCTATTGGCTCGCGGGCTTATTGTCATTATAACACATCACCGCCGGTCGGGTTTCTCACCCTGCCCTGAAGACTAACAAAGTATATCACAATTTACTCAGAATTGCAAGCGTGTATTTTCGGTCAACCCTATTGCATATAGTAAACACGAAGGCAAATGTATAGAGGAGGGTTCCGATTGAAAGGCAATATGGAAGAGCGCGCCTGCGAATTGGCGGCCTACATTTTAGAGAACAAAGCGACTGTGCGCGCTGCCGCCAAGAAATTTGGTATTAGTAAGAGCACTGTACATTTAGTAGAAACAATATAGAACGATTTCTGGTTTTAGTGCGTTAGCGGGCGCAAATCGTTCGGGTTGGTGGAGGTTATTGAGTTATAGTCGCAGGTGAGCGGCGGAAAATCGAGGGCGAAACCGGCAGCTGTTCGGGGGTACGAACGGCTGCCGGTTTGTTTGGACTCAAACTCATAAACTCAGCAATATCTCTTTGAGCCGCTGCTGTTCACGGCTTTCATCGGTACGAAAACGCAGCAACGGTAGGCCATATTTTTCAAAAATTTCATCTTTCATTTTATCGCGTTCAGTTTGTTTGCTACCTTCTTTATGAAAAGCTGCTCCGTCAACTTCAATCGCAAGCACAGGAGTTTTGTTGAATTTATTGAATATCAAAAAATCTACATGAGTTAACGGGTTCATTGCATATCTTGTTTCGTCATCACTCAATTTACTGACATTGCCGAAAATCGTGTTGAGTGGAATATGTGAAATTACATCACATTTAAAAAATTGCTCATTGCTAAGCACTTTTTGAATAAAATGATATATTATGTTTTCACTATCGTACTCCGAAATTCGCTTTCGACCTTTTAATAGTCTTTTTCGCTTTTCGGCATATGCTTTGAACAGATAATCAAAAACAGAAGATATTTCGCTTTCAATAATCTCAAAATTGTTATACTGAATGTAGTCTATCAAATCGCCTATATTTGTATCTTTGCGTTCTTCATTGCCGTTCACAACAACTATCAGTTGATGAATCGCTCTCGAAATAGCCACATTTAGCCGATTTGCATTGTCGGTAAATTCGCCGATTTCATTATCAACTGTTGATAGTATGATTATGTCGTTTTCCCTGCCTTGAAATTTGTCAACAGTATCAGCTTTAATCTCAGTATCAGCAAATGCCTTTTGCAGTGCATTTGTTTGATTTCGATACGGGGTTACAATTCCTACACAGTCGGTTGATTTTATGTTTTGCCGGGGGATAATTTCGTCACGAATCACTTCTATTTGTCGGAAATTTACACGCTCGCGCTCGTGGTTGCCGGGAGTTGTTTTATACACTATTAACGGTAGTCGTTCAGATTTTGGCTCGGTTAAAATTATAAGCTCGCCGTTGTAAAATTTTCGATTGCAAAACTCTATTATTTTTGGATGACATCGATAATGTTCACGCAAAAGAGTTTTTGGAATATCGCTGAATAATTCAGAAATTGTTAAAAGCAGGCTGTGATTAGAATATCTATAATGTTCGGGCAAATCAAACTTTTCAAAAATATTGTCCGTAATTTTTGCTGTTGCAGTATCTACTACGTTTGGCAATTGCTTTAAGTCGCCTACAATCACAGCTTTTTTAGCGCAAGACAATGCAAGTGCGCCGGTTGCCAAATCAACTTGCGACGCTTCATCGACAATAACATAATCGTACATTGCATCATTTGAAAGACTGCTGCGGAGTGAATATGTAGTGCTTAACACCACAGGGTAATCTTTCATAAACTGCTCGGAATTTTTCCATAAATCATCTGCTTCATATAACCGTCGTTCGTGTTTAGTGTATTTTTCATAAAGAGCTGCATGAAAAAGTTTCATTGAAATATCGGCGTATTCTTTCATTTTTCTATCAAAAGAATATGATGAAAGCTGTTTTTCTGTTTCGTCTAATTGTTTTTCGAGTTCTTTATTTTTTTGGAGATAGTATTGATTTTTACAAGCTGAAATTGTTTCTTTGACACCATATATGTTTATAAATTTCGCGTTTTTGCCAAAGCGGAAAAACAATTTCAGGCGCGCCAAAAATCCAATTGGTTTGTCAAGCGCTACTCTTTCTTCGCAAACAAGCCACAATTCTAACGCTCTGTCAGAATTGAGATTTTGAATAGTTTTTATTTGCAGGGTATTGGCGCACGCATTTTCAAAGTGACCGTACTCTATTTTAACAGCTTCTAATTCCTGTCGTAATGCAGAAAGTGCATTCTTCTTTTCAAGCATATCGTTTAGCTTCGTGAGCATATCTTGAAGCTCACTATGAAGCGATTGCTTTTGCTCTTTTTGAAGTTGCCATGTTGATAAATCGGGAAGAGATGATTGATTTTCGATAAAAGCAGTTTTGTTGTCGGTGTTGCCGAGATAAGCGCAAATGAAATCTAATCCCGCTTTTTTGAGCTTATCGCGCACATTGCCCGTAGCCTCATTGTTAGAAGAAACTACCGCAATGCTTTCGCCATTCATCACCGCATTTGCGATAAGGTTCAAAATAGTTTGCGTTTTGCCGGTGCCGGGCGGACCTTCAATAATACTAAGCGGATGCAACAAAGCCTTTTCTACCGCAGTTTTCTGGCTGTTGTTAAGCCCAAAAGGGTAAACTGGCGGGGTCTTGGTTCGTGTAGGATATGTTTGCATTCTGCCACTTAAAAATGGTGCGAGAACACTATCTTCGCGGACAAAGTTAATTTTATCATATCTGCTTGCTAATATGTTGAAGCCTTTTTCATCCTTTAACCCAACAGCGCGCGAAATATGTTTAAGGTATTCAAAGCAGTTTTTAGATTTTTTATCCTCTAAACAAGAACGAACAATTTTTACTTGTCTGCGGTCAAACAAGTCACTATAACCGGAATTATAAATTACGCGCACATGATGAGCGAAAAAGTATGCTTGGTTTGCATTTGAAATAACGGAATCGTTGCGGAGCAATAGCCCTTCGCTTGGCAAAAACAAGTCAGGGTCTTTATAAAGTTCAAAGTTTTGTTTGGCATATGGATATGTTTTTCCATTTGTAAATGTTACATCAACTCTTCCGTTGTTATGGCGAAAAGAGCGCACATCTTTTGTTTTATCTTCGCCTTTGATGAGAACAAGATGTTTCTTGATGTCCATAACTGTATCACCTCTCTACCATCAGCTTATTATATCATACCATAATTCGAGCGATTTTGCAATTTTACTTTCACCACAACCGCGCCTAATTCCAAATCGTGCGCTCTTTGCGAGTGGAATTTGCTGTAAATTTTTCATTTGGTAAGTTTTCAAATTGGGGTTACATTTAACCGATTTTTATCCATATAGGTAGAGGGCAAAATTTTATTTTTCAAAACACATTAACTTTTCGCCGTTTATTGTGTATAGGGTAGTGAATGGAAATTATTTTTCCGATTGGGGGGATTTTTGCCCGTTTATTGTCCATATAGATAGAAAGTGAAAATTTCTTTTCAAAACGCATTTACTTTTGGCTGTTTTTTGTCCATATAAGTATAAGATAAAGATTTTTTGATGAGAAGTTCCGTTTTGGCTGCTGTTTTTCTCCTATTAGTGAGGGGCAAAATTGTTATTCATAATCAGGAACAATTCATATATATCCGTGCCGTATATGATTGTAGCCTCCGATACATAGCAACAAAGAAATCCACTACGTCACCCTTGAAAGGAGATGGCGTGTTTTTGTTGCAACAAAAACAGCGTGACGATCGTGACGATGTTTGGGGTATATACATTTCATCGTCACCATCGACACGACCGACACGGAAATAAAAAAATTATGGAGGAATATAATGCTTAAAGAAAGCCCAAGCAAGAAACCATCTAAACGCCCAATCTGCCTGAAATTCCGCGTTTCAGAAACCGAGCGTGACCTCATCGCTGAAAAAATGACGGAAACAAAAATCCAAAACTGCGAAGCGTATATTCGAAAAATGGTGTTGGACGGCTATATCATTCGGATTGAATGGTTGGAGCTTACAAAAGTGACTATATTACTATCAAATATTTCAAATAATCTGAACCAGCTTACCAAGAAAGCTCACCAAACCGGCAGTATCCACGCTGACGAGATTTTCAAAATGCGCGAAGAAATACAAGGACTGTTTCCGCAATTTCGCAAAGTGCTTGACCAATTATGCAAGTTGAAATTTAATGGCGCAGCCATTGGCAGACACGAAAGTGGCTTAGAGCGCTTGCGCTGAAAATCCGATTTTCGGATTTGGGGGCCCGCGGCGCCTTGCTTGCCACTACCAAATCTCTCGATTTGGTAGTTTTGGGCTACCTCAATATTATTGATTAACCCATTCTCTAAATTTCCAAAAAGCATACAGCGGCAAATGACGTTCGCTCATCTCATCCAACGAAGTCAAAAGTGATTTTTCGGGATTAAACTTTTTGCAGTATTGCGTGAGTGAGCGAGCGTGTTTTGCCGTTACTGCTTTTACTTCAACCGGCACGATGTACTTCACATCATCTTGCACAATAAAATCAACTTCTGCCCTTGCAGAACCTTCGGCTGTCCAGTAATATAAATTTTTATCCTTGATTTTGCCATACATCCGTTTAAGCTCGCAGCACACAAAGTTTTCCGCAAGCGCCCCCTTAAATTCCTTATATCCATCCGTGTGTTCGAAAACAATAGCGGAAGGCAAATCTGCATGGCGGCGCAATAGACCGATGTCGCACATATACAATTTAAAAAATGTATGATTGGCATAAGATGATATGGGGTAATGCGGCTTTTCAATTTGTTCGACTTTATAAACAAGCCCTGCATTGATAAGCCAAATCAGAGCGTCTTCCAAGTCTTTTGCGCGCCAACCTTTTTTTACTTGACTGAAAATAAATTTGCGGTTCTCTTTTCCGAGCTGACTGGGAATAGATTGCCATACGGCAGATATTTTCGGATAGTCATTCGGGTCGGCGTATTTAACGAAGTCTTTTTGATAGCCGAGCAATATCTCATCCAGTTTATTGTTTACTGTTTCTATACTTTTTGTATCAACCCATAACTGAACAGCTTCCGGCATACCGCCGACAATTTGAAAATCTCTGTATTTTTCAAGCAATATAGTCCTAAAACTCATCCATTCAGCACCATCAAGCGCGGCTTCATTCAGCCTTTCCGCAAGCATCGTGTTTTCAGCCATTACAAATTCGAAAAAGTTCATGGGGTGAAGCGTTAGGAACTCAACTTTACCCACAGGGAACGATGTTCCTTTCTTCATTGCAACGCCAAGCAACGAACCTGCCGCTATAATGTGATATTCGGGCGTGTCTTCGTAAAAATATTTCAGAGATGTAACCGCTTTCCCGCACTCTTGAATCTCATCAAAAATAATAAGGGTTTCATGCGGCTTAATATCCTTTTCGCGCATTGCACTCAGGTCTTTGATGATTCGTTTCGGGTCTAAATCTTTTTCGAAGTATTGCCCGGCATCGGCATCTTTGTCAAAGCGTAAATAAAAAACATCGTTATAATAGCGCTTGCCGAAATCCTCAATCAAATAAGTTTTGCCGCACTGGCGCACCCCTTGCACAACAAGGGGCTTTTTGTTTGCATTGTCTTTCCACTTAATTAAGTCCTGCATTAAAAGTCTTTCCATTAGCAATCTCCTCCTTGAAAGATAATTATAACACACCAAAAGCGGAATATCAACAATTATTACACTATAATTTTGCGGAAATTTCTGCAAATATTAAACTTAAACGCCTTTCTCTGCAAAATCACACCATAACATTTACGAAAATCCCGCAAAATTATACTTTCGACTCCTTACATACCTCGCGTGTCGCCCGTCACGCGAGGTATTTCTATGCCAAAAACGGCGGAATTATTTGTCTGCCGCCGGCATAAAAATGAATATAGGAGTGTTGCCAATGAACAAAACCAAACACAAGCTGAACATCACGTTCCACGACCCGAACCCACCGGCGACAACGCTGAGAGAGATGCTCAAAATCGCAGCCGAACTCGCCAAAGCCAAAGTCGAGCAAGAAATCCTCGATGGAAAGTACACCAAAGCATGCAGTATATCTCACGAACGATAAATCCCTCAACTGTTGATGTAAGTTGAGGGATTTTTATTTTACCGGCTGGCAGGGAGCAATCTCTGATTACATAAATGAACTTGAATTATTTCTGCGCTTATCCACAATTTTAATTCGAGCCCAAAATCAGTCTTGACAAACTTCGACCGCTATGTTAAAATTACAGTTGTAACAGAAATTAAAGTCGTCGCAAGAAAGGACATGCTATGAACATCGCCGCATATTGCCGTGTGTCTACCGATACAAACGACCAACTCAACAGCCTTGACGCGCAAAAGCAATTCTTTGACGAGTACGCCGAAAAGAACGGTCATAACCTCGTTCGTATATACGCCGACGAGGGCATTTCCGGCACGAAAATCAAAAATCGCGTTGAGTTCCAACGCTTGCTTCGTGATGCGAACCACGGCGTATTTGACATGGTAGTGGTCAAAGACATATCTCGTTTCGCGCGCAATACGGTTGATTTGCTCAACTCCACACGCCAACTCAAAGCACTCGGCATTGAAACCATGTTCTTAACGGCGAATATGACTGTCCTCGGCAACTCCGAGTTTGTGTTGACTATCTTCGGCGCGTTGGCGCAAGAGGAAAGCGCGAACACTTCCAAGCGTGTGAAGTTCGGCAAGAAACTCAACGCACAAAAGGGACGTGTGCCCAATATTGTGTTCGGCTACGATAAAACCAAAGGCGATTATTTCAATCTTAAAATCAACGACTTCGAGGCGAATATCGTCCGCCGAATATATGATTTATATAACAACCACGGCTTCGGTGCGAACAAAATCGCGCAAATTCTCAACGCCGAGAATATCCGTACCAAACGCAACTGCAAGTGGAGCCAAAATGCAATCTCACGCATTCTCACAAACGAGCTGTATACCGGCAAAGTCATCAACGGCAAGCAAGAGATTGACGACTTCCTCACCGGCACACGCAAAGAAAAAGACGAGTGCGAATGGATTGTCACCGACCGCCCTGACCTTGCCATCATCGACCAAGTGACGTTCGATAAAACGGCGAAAATCCTTGCCAATCGAAATACGGCGTTTAATATCAGTCATGAACGGCAAAGCAATCGACGCTTGTTTTCGACTGTCATTCGCTGCGCTTGTTGCGGGTACAGCTTTCGTCGCACTGAGCGCGTGTATCAAAACACCTATATCCGTTGGGTGTGCAGCGGGCGCAACGCCAACGGTAAGGACAGTTGCAATAATCTGACCAAAATCGACGAAGTGGAACTCATCGCCGAAATCAAGGCGTACTTCAAAAGCGTTCTCGAAAGCAAAGACAATGTCATCGCAAATATTGTCAAGGAATTTAACCGCATATATCACGCCAAAGACGATAATATCAACTACGAAAAGGAGTTGACGGACAAGCTCGCAAAGGCGCAAAAGTCACGGCAAAAGTATATGGATATGTACACCGATGATTTAATCAGTCGCGAGGAACTTCGCGAAAAAGCCGGCGCGCTAAATGCCGAAATCGAGTGGCTCGAAAACGAATTCAAACTCGTCAAGTATAACATCGGCAAAGGCGACCAACTTGAAAAAATCCTCGACAACACTTTCACCGACCTCAACAATATTCTTGACATGGAGCAAATGAACAACGCTCAACTGAAAAGGATCATCGAAAAAATCGTGGTGGACGAGCATGGCAAAATCGACGTATACCTAAGGCTTCTGAGCGATATAGGTCTTGACCAAGACGTTCTGATTAGCGACACCCGTACATAAAGATATCGCAGAACGGCTGCCGCTGTATAATAAAAGTCTATACAAAGCCGTCAAGGAAGTGCTTGATGTTAACAAGGCTGAGCGACATCTGCGCGGCGGTGCGGCAACCAAGCGAAAATTCAAAGGATTGGAGCCGGTCATTTGACCGGCTCCTTACCTATTAACAATCGCAAAATCGGCTTTGTGCACCAGCGATATTACAGGAAATTAAAGGAGATTTAAAACTGGCGCACATCCGTTCTTGTCAACTTGCACAAAAAATAGTGCGAAAATTTGGTTATTTCGGCAGTTCACAAACTCACGACAATATGGTATACTTGATTATCTTTGTGCAGAATGCGCAAAATTAAAGCGAACATCAGGAGGAGAACCCATGGCAAGTCTGTCACTCAAAGGCATTTACAAACGCTATACGGGCAATGTCACGGCAGTCAGTGATTTTAACATTGATATTGCCGACAAGGAATTTATTATTTTAGTCGGACCGTCGGGTTGCGGAAAATCCACCACATTGCGTATGATTGCAGGGTTGGAAGAAATCACTGAGGGTGAGTTGTATATCGACGATAAAATCGTCAATGATACGCAGGCAAAAGACCGCGATATCGCTATGGTATTCCAAAACTATGCACTCTATCCGCATATGTCTGTATTTGAAAATATGGCATTCGGTTTGAAGTTGCGCAAAACACCCAAAGATGAGATCAAGCGCCGCGTCAGTGAAGCGGCGAAAATTTTGGAAATTGAGCATCTGCTCGATCGTAAGCCTAAAGCTTTGTCGGGTGGTCAGCGCCAGCGTGTTGCGTTGGGTCGTGCTATCGTGCGTAACCCAAAAGTATTCCTGCTGGATGAGCCGCTATCTAACCTTGATGCCAAACTCCGTGCTCAAATGCGGACCGAGTTGTCAAAATTGCATCAAAAACTTGAAACAACGTTTATTTATGTTACGCATGATCAGATTGAAGCAATGACGATGGGTACACGCATTGTTGTTATGAAAGATGGTTTTGTGCAACAAATCGCCGCACCGCAAGTGTTGTATAATACACCGTGCAACAAATTTGTTGCGCAGTTTATTGGTTCACCGCAAATGAACATGGTCAAAGCCACTGTGCTTGATGAAAGCGGCGTGACCATTCTGCAATTCGGCGAAACGCGCATTACGTTGCCAGACAGCAAAGGCCGCAAGCCTGAAGTCATGGACTATGTCGGTAAAGAAGTATTCTTGGGCATTCGTCCGGAATCGTTGCATGATGAGGAGGCTTATATCGCGCAATTCCCGGACGCGTTGGTTAAAATGACCATTGATGTCACTGAAATGATGGGTGCCGAAACATACCTATACATGACGTGTGAGGAAAATAACTTTATTGCCCGCGTCAACCCGCGCTCAACAGCAAAAGTCGGTGATGTGGTAACAATTGCCTTCGACCCGAATAAGATTCATTTGTTTGACATCGACACGGAGAAGACAATTACCAATTAAGCGGCGTACTTAGTATACCAAATCGGGGTGACGAAAAGGTTGCCCCGATTTTTTATAACATATCGCCTGCGGGCAGGAAAATCACCTGGCTTTGCGGAGTCACTCTCTTTGTAAAAGAGGGCGGGGAGGTATTGCTATGCACTACGGAATGCCAACGCTATTAGAACTTAACGGCTTGGAAGAAAATGCTAAGTTGTGCGCCGAATTGCGGCTCGATTTCATCGAGTTGAACATGAACCTACCCGAATATCAACCCCATGTTATCGACGTCGGCTACTTTTCCGAAATTGCACAGAAATATGGCGTTTATTATACGATTCATCTGGACGAAAATCTTGATGCGTGCGATTTTAACGATAAGGTGGCGATGGCGTATACGCAAACGGTGTTGGAAATCATTGACATTGCCAAAGAGCTGAATGTTCACATGCTGACCATGCACATGCTTAAGAGCGTACATTTTACATTGCCGAACAAAAGAGTGTTTCTCTATGAGAAGTATCTTGATATGTATATAATAAAGCTGATTGCTTTCCGTGATGCTTGCGAAACAGCCATCGGCGATGCCGACATCACCATCGGTTTGGAAAACGGGTGGCATTTACAGGAGGCGAAATTTCGCGCCAGGACGTTTGATTTGTTGCTGGAAAGCCCTGTGTTTGGGTTGACGTTTGATGTTGGACACAGCGCGGGCTGTGCTGCTGATGTGGTTGTTGTGATGGAGAATCTTGACAAACTGCGCCATATGCACATTCATGACGCCAAGGACAGAAAAAATCACTTGTTGCTCGGCGAGGGCGAACAGGATTTGCAAAAATATTTCGTGTTGGCAAACACACATAACTGCCGCGCCGTGATTGAGGTCAAGACGGTTGATGGCTTGCGGCGGTCGGTGGATTGGTTAGACGAAAATTGGAGGGCAAACGCATGAATGATATTATTTATTTCAGCGCAAAAATTCTTGACAATACTGTCATTATGCGTTATACTTGAACCAGATATGCGAGCGTGACGGAATTGGTAGACGTGCAGGATTTAGGTTCCTGTGTCGAAAGACGTGTGGGTTCAAGTCCCTTCGCTCGTACCAACACGAATAGCCATAAGGGACTTAATTGTTCATTGTGGCTATTTTTGTTTGCATTGGCAGAGTTTTCACCCCTCCTTTTTGGTTTCCTCTCGCCCAAACACCTCTGCAAATCGTTCTTCCTGCTCTTTCGTCATCGTCGGCAACTCAATATGCCCAGCCATCCGATAGTAAATCTCCACCTGCTGAACGGTTTCACGACCGACTTGCTCTCTGTGATGTACTACGATTTTATCTACGAACCCCTGTAGGATTTCAGCCGTAAGCGTCTCCACATTAGTATATTTCCGTACGAGTTGCAGAAAACCATCAGCGTTCATCTCGTGTGTCTTCTCGTCTTCTACTATCGAGCGCAGGTGTTTAATATTCTGCCGCAAGGCAGATTGCTCATCCTCATACTTTCCGGACAATTTGAGAAACCGCTCCTCATTTAGCTTGCCGAGAGCCTGATCCTCATAGACCTTTTCAAAGAGGATATCAAGCTCGTTCTCCCGCGCCAGCGCCTCATGCAAAGCGATTTGATTCTTTCGCTGCTGAATTTGAATCCGCTTATATTGCTCGCCCACCACAATTTTCACAAATTCATCTTCAAATAGGGAGGCAAATCGCAGAATGCTGGAAAGATGGCGAGTTACTATCTCGGTGATGGCATCCACACGGATATGATGCGTTTTAGCGCACAATCCGTTATTCTGACGCTTATTGTGGCAGGAGAAATAATGGTTATTCGGGTTATCGTGCGTATACTTGTAATTCAGCCTCGCCCCGCAATCAGAGCAGAACAAATATCCCGCAAACATATTTTTCTCTGTGTGCTTTGGCTTTCGTCGTTTGGTATCACCAAACGTTTTTTGCACTCTTTCCCACAGATCACGTTCAATAATCGGCTCATGGACGCCTTCGTGGATTTCCCAATTTTCTTCCGGATTCGGCAGACGCGCCTTGAGTTTGTATGATTTTGAATAAGTACGAAAATTTATAACGTCGCCGAGGTATGCTCGATTTTTGAGAATTTGGCTGATTACTTGATGTTCCCAGAAAGTGTCGCCGCGTGTGATTTTTGAGAAATTGCGCAACCCTTTCTCTTTGGCATATGCTGTTGGATTTAGAATTTTCGTTCGTCTCATAGATGTAGCAATGTCATTCACGCTATAACCTTGAATCCTTAAGTTATAAATGCGCCGAACGATTTCTGCACCTTCATCATCAACTATCCACCGTTTTGGTTCGTCCGGGTCGCGCTTGTAGCCAATGGGTGGATGCCCGATGGCATAGCCCTGTTTGGATTTAATCCGCTGGCTTGAGCGCAATTTGCGGCTGAGTTCTTTGAGGTAGAATTCATTGATAATGTTGCGAAATGGCGTAAAATCGTCCTCACCTTGATCGGAATCCACACTGTCTACGATGGCGATCAGTCGCACATCATGCTGTGGAAATACGATTTCAGTAAACTGCCCGACTTCAATGTAATTGCGTCCGAGACGGCTCATATCTTTCACAATAACTGTAGAAACTTTATCAGCTTCAATCAATTCCAGCATAGACTGAAAACCATTGCGATTGAAGGTCGCGCCCGAAACACCATCATCAATGAAAACGCGGACATTTTTGAAACCGTTCTTATTCGCGTAATCCATCAACATAGACTTCTGGTTCGATATGCTATTGGATTCTCCATTCTGCTCGTCTTCACGCGAAAGGCGCAAGTACAGAGCGGTGATTTTCTCTGCTGTTAACTGCATACTCCTCCTTTCCCGCAGTCAGATAAGCAATGCTTACACCACTATTGTAACACTGCTCATCTAACTGCGTCAAACTCCACCACAGTTTTTTCGTCTAAGCCTTGTTTCAATACTCGTGTTATTTTCGTTCTCAAATCTTCGCCGCTTTCAGCATAACGCGACGTCACCAAATATGTGGTTTTCCTGATTTTGTACTCTGCCCTAGTGTCGAAGTTAATTTTTGTTGTTCTGCCATCCGTTGGCGGTAAAAGACTGATGCTCATGAGAAGCCTTTCTGACGCATCTGAAAAATCTTCCGAGCTTGTAAAATTCAACTTCATGCAGGAACGCAAAATCTTCGAAGTAATCAGTGGTTTGTTTGTGTCTATCTTTAGCTTTTTGTTCGGACATAGATAGTATGTGTTTTGCGTTTCTGGTTGGGTGTTATTTTTGAATGCTATTCAAAATGGTCCATCTGTATTACCGATCTTGTCCATACTGTAGGACCGCTATGGTGTTTCAGTGGTCATACTGTGTGCCCACAATTTTTTCGCCTTGCTCGCACGCTCTCCAATAGAAATGATTTGAGGAATTGGAAATGTCGCGAGAAAAGGAGAGGAGGGCAACTTAGCCGAAATGATGTTTAAGGTAATGCGTAATAATAACGCCAATCCTCTTATGTCCCAGTGCTTTACTCACCTCTCCCGCGACTGACTTACTGAAATCTTTACTGCCCCGCGGGTATGATAATCCAGTTTGATATCTTTGCCAGCCGCTTTTTTATCAACGATTATTTGCTCATACATAGACTTGGCATATTCACCTCGGTAGCTATGAACATCAATATGAGTTTGGATTTTGTTAGGAAAGACCTTTGCAGAAACACATTTATTGAATATGGCAACCACCGCATCATTGTATTTTTTCAACACAGGAATGGTACGAACAAGATTACCTTTACCATGAACCTCAGTAATGTAGGCTTGTCCATCTCGAAATTCCAACTGCGATGGCTCCAATCGCTGTAGCTCAACTCTCCGCATTCCAGTACCCTTGGCAACAGTGATAATATCAGCATATTTCTTTTCGTTAAATCGCTCGTCCATCTTTACTGCATTTCGTGAGCGTTTTATATCTTCACTTTTTCGCACAGGAAATTTGAAACCAAAACCCGTACTGCTGCATTGCAAAATCTTTGCCATTGCAGCAGCACGGGTTTTAAGTGTGTATGGGCTGTCACCACATTCTTGACGATACTCGAGCCACTGCCCAACGTCAGTTAGCTTCAAATCCTTTAGTTTACGAATACCGAGTGTTTCGCGGGCGTACTTTGCAAACGCTTTGCCTTGTTGCCGGTAGGTTTGAAAAGTCCGTTTGGAATGAATCATATTAGTCTGTGCTGAAAAGACACCTTTTTGTTTTACGGCGTGACGACTTACACCCTTCCCGCGCTCAAATTGGCGCTGAAGGATGTCGAAGATTTCTTGATCTATTCGCTTGGTTCTCATATAGGCAGACTCCTCCCTTGGCATAGAGTTTCATTTATAGGTTTTACGTTCAGATGGCAGGCATTTCGGAGCTGCAAGCTTCCTTATGTCGCGCTCTTTCACCTCTCTGTGAGGGTCATGGTGTTTTTCCGGGCGCACCGTTCGTTGCTCCCCCTGAATTGGGAACAACCAGCCTTTCGGCTACCCGAACCAGCTCTGTGAGCCGGTTCGGACGATTATACAATCGTTGCAGCGACTGTCGCAGTTTGCTTCTCTAACTTGAAAAGAGAGGGGTAAAGAGGGGCGTTTTAACAGTATAACGACCGATAGTCGTTTATACTGCTCAAATTCTCCTTCTCTCAACGCTCCTACGCTCTCTCGTTTAAAGAAGAAAACGCAATTCGGCAAAAGAAAAACAATACGCCGACTTGCTGTCGCTGTGAGTGCTACTCATCAGCCGCAACTGCCGATGCTAATTTCAATTAGCATTACACGCTGTCTTTTCAACTGCCTCGCCCTGAAGCGAGATTTCTGTGTAAGTTAACCTTTGGAGTTATCAGGATTTGTTGTCTGTGAGCCTATGTTTTTGGCTTTCTCACTGTCTCAGGACTAGGGTAGACCGACCGCTCTTTTTTAGAGCCAATTGGCCTAAGTGCAGAGCATCATAACCTTTGCTTACATACTCTGTCTTTTACTCCATTCATCTTTTCATAAGCTCATTGATATTATGACGGCGGATATGCAACGCCAAAACGCCCCTTCCAAACAAACTATCAGAAAAGGTCAGAGCAATAAAAAGTGATCTTCGAAAAAGAATCTGTGAGTGTCAAGAGATACAGGAAGAAGCGGAGAGATGTCACTTTATTAGCTACAGCGCTAACTCGTTGTTTTTCTTACAATAGGTCATGATTGCTTTTTTTGTGTTTTTTCGATATAATAAGTCATGGCAAATATTTACGGTTTGCCCTGACTTGAGGAACAAAATACATCAGGAGACGTTTAGTATGATTAGAGGTAATTCCGAAACTCTTGACTTAGTAAAAATTGCATTCCGCAAACTAAAGGCTCATGTTTATTTTGATAAAACCGCTTTACCGCTTCGAGATAGAGTGGTTGCATTTGAGTCAAGCTTTGATTTCGAGGCCAAGCTGCAAGAGATAGCGAATGCGTATAATGACGCCTCATTAGACCACGACTCACCGCTTATACAAGAAATTCTTTTGTCTATTTCGGTTTTGTCCTTTCCGAAAAAGATGAAAGACACAAAGCTCAACCATAAAGATGATAATAAGGATATTGATCGAAATGTAATCAGTGTTGGAAATCCAAAGGAAAAGCCAATCGTATCTGAACAACAACATTTTATTAACATGGATGTTAGTGGACACATCTTAGGTGTTCTATGGATTATGATGTTTGGCAAAGGCTTGGACGAATCTTGCTTTAAAAATTCGCGTGGTAATAGATTGCGAGAAAAGCTCATTTGGAACGAAGACGAGAGTATCATTAAGGACTCGCCCGCGTTGTTTGAGCCATACTTCGCTCAATATTCATTGTGGCGTGATGATGGTCTTTCTTGTGCTGAGGATTTACTAAGTAAAGGTCATGATACATTGATTCTTACCCTTGATTTGAAAAGATTCTACTATCGGGCCGGCGTTACTGCGGAAGCGTTTAATGATATAATAAAAGATGAAGATGATAGAAAAAAGAAAAGCCTTCATTTAGCCATGTTTTCAATAATACAAAGCTATACACAGAAGCTACGTAATAGTTCGGTAGACTGTAGCGGTAATGTCCTTCCCATCGGGTTCTTGCCTTCGGCAGTGCTTGCTAATTGGTGTTTATCTAACTTCGATAAAGGTATACTGGATTTCTGGAATCCGAGTTATTATGGTCGCTATGTTGATGATATTATCATCGTTGAAAAGGTCGAGAAAAATAGCGAAATCTATAAAAGAGCAAGGGGAAATGATCTCTCAAAAGATTATGTTATTGACTACTATCTTGGAAAGGGACGACGAAAAGATGCTCGTTCCTTTGTAGATCAAGACTCATATAAGAGCAACTATAAAACGGAAAACAATCGGACGACTAATAACCAAGACTCTGATATTTCTTATAAAGTAAACGCAGCTTTTTGTTTGTCTTTAGAAAGTAATCTTGAATTCGAACAAAATAAAACCCGCGTTATCGCATTATTTTCTGAAAATAATTCAACTGCATTAATAAATAAATTCAAAAAAGAGATTTACGAAAACGTCAGCGAATTTCGTCTCATGCCAGAAATAGGAGAAGCATTTTCACAGGATGACTTCAGTTACTTTTACCGCCTGGAAAATGACGCGACAATAAATAAGTTGCGCGGCATCAAAGATATAGTAATGGATAAATACGAGTTGTCAAAATTTCTTGGCAAATACCTTATAGTGAGCCGTTTAATTGATGATGGAAATGCCAAGAAGTTCACACGTAAAATTGGCAAGATGTTCAATGACCGGGAGTTAATTGAGTATTATATTTTATGGGAGCGCGTATTTGAAATTTATATCACAGATAAAGACTATGTGGGGTTTTCAAAATTCACAGAGCGAATTAAAACAGCAATTAAGGCACTTACATTCACACCAGAAGATAGAGCTGGCACTGGTATAGAGGTGAAAAACATACAAGATAGCCTGATACTTCATTTGTCCGCAACCCTAAATCGTGTGTTGTCGTTGATATGGGGCGAAAAATCAAAAGAGCCTTTGTTGAGTGTTAACAAAACCAAAGATTGTGATATTGCACTTAAAATAGGCTTACGCAGAGCATATATTGATACGCGCATGAGCAATAAGTATGTCATATCAATCCCCATGGAAAATATAATTGTCCCTTCAAATGAGCCTGATGTGAACTTTACGGATTTCTCTGAAAGTTTTAAGTTCTTATGTGATAATCCCACTGCTGCTAATTCCACGCATGATACCTTATTACCATACTTTCGTCAAGCACAAGATATCGCCATAGATATGTTTATTAATATGATTTGCAATTGCGACGAAAGTCAACAAGCAATACATAAAAACTACATAGAAGCAATACACAAAGAAAGCCAAAATCCTCCAATTAACATCGGCTCTGTAAGTGTTGACAAAGCTTCAACTGTGTGTGAACCTGCTTTGCTATCTGTTGGGGATAAAAAGAATCACAAAATAAAAATCGCCATTGCAAACGTTAGTGTCGGTGGGGTATGGAATTTAGAGAACGCATTAAAGGGAAGGAAACCAAACAGAAAAAGCGAGCGTTACAAAGCATTAGCAAAATTAGTGAACGAAGCCATTGTTGAAAACGCAGATATGCTTGTTTTTCCTGAGAACTACATTCCATTTGAATGGCTGCCTTCTTTAGCGACAAAGGCCGCTCGTGAAGGCTTGGCGATCATCACTGGCGTAGAGCATATGATTGTTGGCAAGAGTGTATATAACTACACCGCCATGATACTTCCATTTAAGTATCATGATACCATTCCTACCTCTGCTATATTCTTTCAATTGAAAAAGTATTATTCTCCCGAAGAAAAAAGAATTATTGAGGGATATGGGTTTGAGGCTATTGAAGAAACAAAAATGCGCCCATTATATCGCTGGAATGACTGCTATTTCCCTGTATACTGCTGCTATGAGCTAACCGATATCAAAGACCGTTCTGAATTCATGTCATGGGCAGATATGGTTGTGGCAGTTGAATATAACAAGGATACAAATTATTTCGGAAATATCGTGGAATCACTGACACGGGATTTGCATTGCTATTGTGTTCAAGTCAATACATCTGAGTATGGAGACAGCAGGATTACTCAGCCCAAACAAACTGTTGAACAAAATATAATTGTCGTTAAAGGTGGGACGAACTCAGCGCTACTGATAGATGAAATTGATATTCAATCTTTGCGAGAATTTCAAATTACAAAATATTCGTTGCAGAAAAGTGGCAAAAAAGGCCTATTTAAGCCTACTCCACCTGGCATTGACCCGAACGTAATTCATTACAAACTCAAGCAAAGAGATGATAAGGTAACCTAGATAGCGTAATGTGATGTGGTCTTCTCATAGATTATGATTTTATACGACTAATGTGCATAACAGAGATAAAGAGCGTAGTGTAAAAGCTATGCTCTTTATCATGTCAATCATTGCTCATTGACAGCCCTCTAGTGGCTATGTAAAAATATTCATTGATAAGCCTTGCCCGCAAAACAAGACACTTTATGAGGAGACAATTATAATGATTATCAAACAAGAAGTCCAAAGTTACCTGTCTTATTGCAGAAACCAGAAAAAACTCAGCCAAAAATCAATCAAAGCCTACTCTATTGACCTGCAGCAATTCATCTCTTACTTTAATCGAGCAAAAAGCAACTCTTTAACAAAAGTGGTATTATGCTCATATATTTCAGAGTTACATAAATTTTATGCTCCCAGAACTGCCAAAAGAAAGGTTGCTAGCCTACGGGCATTTTTTAACTATTTGGAATTTGAAGAATGCATAGATATAAATCCGTTTCGAAAAATTCAAACTAAATTTCAAGAACCAAAGACTCTGCCACGGGTTATACCAGTTCATATTATTGAACAAATCTTATCAGCTGCTCATAAAGGACATTCTCGTGCAAAAACTCAGCATGAAAAGTTCGTCACGCTACGAAATGCTGCAATTATTGAGATGCTTTTTGCCACAGGGGCTAGAGTATCTGAATTATGCTCGCTTAAATCAGCGGATATAAACTTAGAAAATGGTAGTATCCGAATAATCGGAAAAGGTAAAAAAGAACGAACTCTTCAAATTGGCCACGCTGACACTTTAACACTGCTTCGCCAATATTATAAGCACAGAGTATCAGAAGCCGATTATTGCGAGAACTTCTTTGTTAATCGTTTATCATCTAGGATTTCAGAGCAATCCGTTCGCTCCCTGATTCAAAACCTCTGCTCTGAAGCAAACATATTGCTCAAGATTACACCTCATATGTTCCGTCATTCATTTGCGACATTGTTGCTGGAAGAAGATGTAGATATTCGTTATATCCAGAGCATGCTTGGCCATAGTTCAATTCAAACGACTCAGATTTACACACAAGTTTCAACGGAGAAGCAGCGCCAAATTTTAACGGAAAAGCATCCGAGGAATAAAATTAACATCGAAACATGGAGTTAATTATTGACAATGGAGTTAATTATTGACAATTGGCGAATTAATATGGTATCATCTAGTGAAGGATAACTACGAATTATCCTGTGTTGGGACAAGAGGTAAATATGATTATTAGGAATGCAACTATTATAAACAAAAAGCGCAAAAGAGTGATGAATCTAATTTCCCGCATAGTTAATGTTATA
>Ga0131853_10004476_pt1 | contig 25049 bp, 15 predicted proteins | sample TergutLab28metaG_FD_92764 | JGI IMG/M metagenome (GOLD analysis project Ga0131853, IMG submission 92764) | Labiotermes labralis P1 segment gut microbial communities from Petit-Saut dam, French Guiana - Lab288 P1 (version 2) (version 2) | ecosystem: Host-associated > Arthropoda: Insects >...
TCGTACGTAACTCGTTCCCACATTTCCCACTAACTCACCAAACAAAACCCTTTCGAATACTGTACCCCCCTTTGTTTCGGAGGAACGTGGAATAAAAATGAATTCACCCCCCCCCCCCCCCCCCCGGTCCCCCGACAGTATTCTTCCGCACACAAGAAAATCGATGTGCCTTCCTGTATTGAAGATGCTAGTCCATGTTCAGACTAGCGTTTCTATTCTTCGCAAAGGTTGACATTTCAAACTCCATTTCTTTTACCCAAAAAGGAAAATATTTTGAAAACGAACTCTCTCCCCACTGCCTACACAATGAGTCTAGAACGGTCAAATTATATGGGTCACCTGCAGAGCGTATAGACGATTGCAAGAAATGCCTGAAGAAGTGACTCAACTAAAATGCTTACTAATTTTAATTAGCTTGGAATATTACACGGCTAGGTGTTTCGACATCAAACTGAAAGCAAACGCATTCTCCTGCCTCTCAGCACATATAGGGTTATTTGAAATGATTGTCGGGGTTTTAACAACTTGCCACCTCTTTCTCCAGATGAAACCCCATGTGACTGCTTTCTATGGGGTTACGTCAAGGATCAGGTTTATGTTCCTCCTCTTCCCGCAGGTATGCCGGAACTGAAGATACGAATAAGAACCGCCATTGAAACTATATCCGTTGACATGCTACAGACAGTTTGGAACGAACTCGATTATCATGTTGATGTTTGTAGAATCACAAAGGGTGCACATATAGAGCACCTGTAAGGTATGTAACAGAAACCTGGAGTGTTGTTCTACTAAATAAAAAAACACATATTCCTATCTCAATTGTGTTGTGTATGACAAGTTGTTAAAACCCCGACAATCATTTCGAATAACCCTGTAAAATAACGTAACCCTCCAGAAGGAAACTAAACTAGCTCTAACAGAAAGAAGAGTCACCACAGCATGCATTAGTTCCTGCACTGCGTCGCTCGCATATCTGTGAAATATGCAGGGGTCTGATAATGAAGCAAGAATAGGCGAATCGAAATAACGTAAAGCATTTCAGTTACTTATGGAGAGTTTCGGACAATTTTATTATTCTTTGGTATATTTATATTAGGGTCATCTTATTTGAAATTTATGCACTGTAATTTCAAACGCGGATTGCGCCGACAGGTATTACGGCTATTTCTAATCTCATTGAATATCCGAGTTCGTTACGTATTAACTTTACCGTGTGTGGAAACACATCAGTAAATTGTTTTAACTGCTAAAGAACGCCATGAGTTATGGCGCGTCTTGATAAACAAACACGGCATTTCACAGCACCTCATATAAAAGCAGGATATTCTGTATCGCGTTAATGCGATTCCCTCATTTGTTTACGCCCCGAGCCAAATAAACCCCCCTTGTTTAAGAGGTATTTTAATATTTTCACTGAATTTAGGTGTGGTTTTCCAAACTGGTTCCCTGCCATTTTATCTGAAATTATATTTGGACGAAATATATCCTCACATTCAGGAACGTGTCAAGGGAACGCTGTATGAAGATGTGATGTTGATGTCCATGTTACCTTAAGAACTGCACTCTTCTAGACTCTTACGCAGAGAGTAGTGATAATTTCTTACAGGCGTTTCGGTACAACCTACCGGTCCCATCTTCAGGGGACAAGGATCCAAGAAGGATATGCGACACAATAAAGGATCTAATACGCGGCGTTTGAACCGTTGCTTGTATTGGAGCTAATTTACGGTTTCCTTCTTGGATTCTTCACTCACGAAGATGGGACTGATAGGTTGTCCCGAAATGTCGGTAAGGAATTAGCACTACTCGCTCCATAATAACCCAGAAGAGCGCAATTCTCACCTACTTCGCGGCGGGAGCCTGAGATCATCCATGTTACGTTATTGGTCCATCTTACTGGAAAAATTGTAGAAAGGAGTAACCCACGTAGTTGAATATTCAGGTAAATTTCATATACACAACGCTTCGGCAGTTGTTTCTTCTGCCCCATAAGATGATTGACTGTAATTATGCTGAGCGGCTTTTGTACAACTGCAGAAAAAAGTAATTTTTTTTAAAATTAAATCACGGGAATTTTTATAGAACGAAATTTTACTAAAAGGGCGCCAGTGTAATGCAAAACAAGACCGGAGTAAGTGAACTCTGCATGCCATGTAAGCATGTATCAGGAAAACATCAGAAAATCGAACAACGTCCAAAAATAATGCTGGTGTAAATAATGGAACACAGTCAGAGAAAATGAGAACATATTGGGTAGGTAACGACACAACGAGGAAAAATATTTGTGCAATTTGTGGTACTAGATTCACCGTGAAAACCCATTTATTATTCACACTGAAAGTGAAGTCAGACAAATACAGCCCATTCGTCTGGTATGTAGTGATGTTGAGTCGTGCATAAAACGTACGACACATCAACCCATTGATATCAATGACGTGGAAAGGAAGAAGTGGCTGCAGTGTGTATTTTATGAAAGGAAGACAGGAGTGTACAGGATTTTCTCAAAATATTCGACAGCTTTTTTCGTATTGTGACTAGGCTACTGGTCTGACGAACTGCGGTTCGAATCCCTTTAGGGGGAAAATGATTTTTCTGTCAGCAAAATGTCCAGAACGACTGTGGAGCAAACGCAGCCTCATATTCAGTGGTTACCGCGGTTCTTTCCCACGGATAAAGCGGCCGGAGTGTGAAGTTAACCACACATTTCCATCTGGTGACGATGCTAAGCATGAGTGGGGCATTATCTCTGCTTCAACTTATTCCCTCATGGCGCGGATATGAACAACTTTACCGCCTTATCTTCTTTATCGCCAATATGGGAAAAGGTGCTATATGTTGTACTGTCCATTACGTTCATTATTGAAAAAGGATTCATGAAACTAAGCCAACAAAATACACAAACGTGTTCCTTTGATATTCCTATTATAACATCACATTCAACATTCCTACTTGTTTCGGTCCCAAAGGGACCGTCAGCCTTGAATCCAACGAAAATAATACAGAATAAAAATAAATTAGTCACTTTGTATACAGATGACTTGTTTTGAAAGTCAAGTTGTTGAATTTTTTACTTTTTTTTTTGTAAATGTATTCTATAAATGTGGTGGATCTTGATATACAGTATCTTGGCAGCAGCCTTGATGAAAGTCGGCACAATACTGAAGTTGGTCGCGTGCGGACTGAAATATGTAGCAAGATTGAGCGTGATATTGTAACATAAATATCTAAGGAACAACTCTGTGCATTTTGTTGGTTTATTGTCGTGAAATTTCTTCATGTTTAGAGCTACTTTCTTTACCACCCGATATCCATATCCTACAGTTAGCTGTTGTACACTGTTTAATGAAAGTTGTGTACGTTAATGCATTGATTACATTTGGTGCTAAGAATACACAAACTCCATTATTCCCGATGAGCCTCTCTCCTTCATAGACGTGACATTTATTTTGTATTCTCTAATTTTTTTTTTATCATCAGCTCCTGTTACTTCACACAGAAACCGTCTGTTGTACGCTAATCTCCCCTTGCAGCATTTTCCGCATGCAAGACCACCATAAGCAGCTGTGTCGTGGATAGAAGTTATTCTGGGAGTTGTTCATCTCTCTTTCTCTTAAGCCGATGAAGCTGAACAACTTTCTTTTAAAAGCGTGGTATATACAGGAAAATATTTTTCGTGTTAAAAATCCGTTGTGGTATATAAGTTTAATCCAGAAATAATCCCAAAATTGAAACTATTTTCTAGCAACACACAAATTACCAAAAACGTAAAATCTGTCTATTTATTAGTCTTCTGGAAAATAAACGTCCAATTTTTCATGAGGGTGCGTAGTTTGTTTAGACTTTTGAATGTCCAGTTACTAATTTATGAAGGTGGTGATTATATAAACTGTATATTGTGGGCCGGTAGCTCAGTCGGTATAGCGACTGAGCTGCGGGCTGGACGGTCCGGGATGGAATCCCGGTGGGGACGAGATTTTTCGCCCGTCGAGACCGACCCTGGGGCCCACCCAGACTCCTGTAAAATGGGTACCGAGTCTTTCCCGGGGGTAAAGTGCGGCCGGGGCGTGCTGCTGACCACTCACCCCCTTCTCGTGACGCGGTCATGGAGGAGTAGAGCTATACCTCTACCCACCCTCTGGGTCACACCGGGCCTGTAACGGGATCACTTTACCTTTACCTTTTATATTTTAACACTAGAAAAGTCTTTGTTTTGCTCACACAGTATAATTACAAATTTCGTACGATGTGTCGTGATGAAAGTGATTATTTAATACTTACCTGAACAACGTTAACTGATCTGTGTTTGTAAGTCGGTCGCATTACGGATTTCTCTGCTGCTTATACAAACCATTTAGATGAACTTCGCATTCGAAGTCCTGTGACCTGCCTATGCTTTGGCCACCGAAAACCAAGCAGCTACACCGCGTAGCATTACAAGTAAGTATCTTCTTAACGGGTGTCAGAAGCAAGTCGATGCTGGTCATCGTCTGAATAATTTATACTTGCTTTATACATCGTGATAATTTATATATTGTGATAATTTTATTTCTCTTTTCGTTTCTTTTCGTGGTAGGGAAGGTTGCGGTGTATTTGGTGTAATCCTTAACCACTTTCTCGAAAAAAGGCCTTGAATCTGTACCCTATGCAGCATTCATAGTTGTTTGGTTTCTCTCGTCACTCTAGTTTAACAGCTGCAGATGCGCTAGCAATGGATGTCAGTGACATTCTTCAGCTGCATAGTATATGTGCTTGATGAAACTTCACATAGACAATAAACGACAAATGTTTATCGGCATAAGTGAGGAGTCAGATATTGTAAGAAAGTTGCTTACTGCGATTTATAAACTTTAAGTTTCGAATTTTTTATTACGTCAGACGTACGGCTTACCTAAAATAGAACGTTATAGTTCTTCGGAGCAGTTATAGTTCTTGGGAGCAGTTATCCACATAACAATCCCAAATAAAAGCTTTGTAAATTCCTATGCGTTATTAAGGTAATCAATGCTCTCAGATTGTGTAGGAGACGAGTGCTTGAATGATCTCTCCTGATTTGATAATATGAAAATTATAAAACACTTAACATACCCATATAGTTGCCTTGACTGTTGTCACTACAAATTCAAGCCACACAACAGGATATCTTCCATCTACTTTTTTTTCCTGTGGCGCTGCGGCCCAACGCGGGCCATGGCCTCCTCATTCTTGAGGTTTCTAGATCACATACAACGACGCACCACAGTCGGTAGGACTCCTCTGGACGAGTGATCAGCTCGTCGCAGAGACCTCTACCTGACAACACACAACACTTACAACAGAAAAACATCCATGCCCCGGTGGGATTCGAACCCACGATCTCAGCAGGCGAACGGCCGCAGACCTACGCCTTAGACCGCGCGGCTACTGGGACCGGCTTCCATCGAGATTACTCCTGATATTAACTTGTGCTGTTAGCAAATTTGAAGTGCCTTTTCCCTGTGTTAATATTCTTCATCCACGCGTCAGAGCTCTGGCCTGTTGTTGGTATAATGGGGGAGAGAGACGGATGCCTTAAAGCCTCATTAACACCTTGTTTCCGTAAGGTGGGCTATGGAGGTGGTAGTGCTTCACACGCAGGAAATGAGGGTAATACCTATTTCATAATTCGAGGACTTTTTGATCATTACAATGAAAGGAAGTAAATTACATTTTCTCTCAAAGTTGATTGAAATCGTACCGTCTCTATGGACTGCCATGTTCCAAATTTTGGGGTGTCTGAGAGTAAAGTTGGGTAGGGGGGATTTTTGTTCGAAATCTTATGTTAAACCCATTAGGGGCTAAATATTGACAGGGTTTGAAGGAAATTCTTATAATAAAACCAACTAGATGCACTAATTTCTCAAATTTATTTTTGGAATAAAATTCTACATGTTTCGGACAGTCCCTCTGTTCATCATCGGGAGTTTTTCACCGTACACACAGAAATTGTATATGTCATGCAGGTTTGCTGCGGAACGTCCTGATCCTGCTCGCAAGCTGTCAGCAAACCTCTATGACATACACGATTACTGTGTGTACAGTGCTAGACTCCTGATGATAAACAGAGGAACTGTCCGAAACATGTAGAATTTTATTCCAAAAATAAATTTGAGAAATTATTGCATCTAGTTGGTTTCATTATAAGAATTTATCACGATGCACGGTAACATGAACGTCAAACAGGTTTGTGGGAAGGTAAGTTCTTTATGTGTTAAGAGGTGATGGCGCCGAAGGATCTGTTCTCGCTATTTGTTGGCGTAAAGTGTTGTTCATGTAACAGCGCTGTTTGACCTTCAACATTTTTAACTGTTGTTTTTCTATGTCGTACCTTTAAAGAAACATTTTATATCCTAATATTAATACATCCGAATTACCTGTTTTTTTTTCCAGAACACCAAATTCTGCACAAGCATTACGCAATAAATACCGAATGCGTCATCGTGTACATTCCATACATTAATATGTCTATGCCGGGATTCAACAGCCCGGATCTTCATGCCTGGTTTTTCGAGAGTCTACAGTACTTCAAAATTGGTTACATATTGTACGTTTCAGTTTTGAACGGAATGGCAAAACCTAACATATTCAACGCCGAATGTAACCGACATATGGAGTCCGTTTCAGAGTTAGTTATTTCTAGTTATTTTATACAAGATAACGTTATGGAGACTTTGCTACCGGTTGTACGATCCGGCATTCGAATCCCGTCAGGGATAAATTTTTCTCATCTTCAAAATATCTGGTGCCGAAATAAGAACAAGTGGAGTTCTACTTCTGCTCCTCTTATACGCTTTCATAGCGCTGCAGAGGAGCAGCTTCATCTTCTGCTTCTTAAGTTATTCAGCACAGAAAGTAGGGCAGGACTGTGTGTCCAAAATGGCGCGCGGAAAGATTTTCTTGGTACGTGGCATTCACTGCTGTCCCAAATTTTGTTTACTCTTTTACCCGACCAGTGTCCCTGTACTGCCAAGAATGTGTGTATCTGACTTTGTAGGGATTGTATATGAATTACCGTTACTGCCAAATCATACTAGGAGTGAAACATTTGTACACAAATCGGGAGCGGTGCGAAGTGTTGACAGGATATTTATCATTGGGGCGCCGGCCTGGCGGTGAATGGACGAGTACGTGACATCGGACAAAACATTTTACAGTCTTCTTTTCAAACAGGAAGTAGCAGCAGCAGCCCCAGTGACTTCCGCATTTTCTTCCTTATCGCATTGCTCGAGGAGGCTTTTATTAGAAATGTAATACTAATACTGTACGAATTTATTGTACAGTATAATTATAATAAACGTTAATAACAATTCAGTAATTAATAATAATATTGGCAAGCTCCAAGACCTTATTTTGCCCTTCCAAATTCCCAGGGGCACGCAAAAGAATTTCATAGAAATTTATAGATAATTTGAGCACGCTCCGTCCAAAGGTTCCGCCAGCTGTGTAATCGAGTATGGACTGGCCATTCGAAGCGTGTTTCATTTCCCGGCCAGGAAAAGAGATTCTTAACTTCTCAGTAGTGTCCAAACCTAGCCCTGGCACATGCCCAGCCTCGTATTCAGTGGGTGCCAAGGAAAAACCTACCATGACATGAAGCTAACCAATCACTCTATCCAAGTCTAGGCTAAGAATGCGTGGGACTGTACCTCCATCCCCCATATTACATCAGGGCGTGCACAGGAACAACATCACGGCTTCTTTACCTTTTTTATTGCTATTCGTGATAACAATTCGCGTAGAATGGTTAACTATTTTGAGCATGGAAATAAGGTAATAATCCTCCCCATTCAACATAGAAAAAACATTTGAATTTAACATGAAAATAAACATTTATTCGCAGGCTGATGGTGTTACAACTTAGAAAGGACTCTTCTGGAATTCGCTCAGGGTAAGAACAGATAAGGTAATATGGAGCTCTACTCTATGATAATATTCATCTACAATATTCTGAAGTGTTGAATAAACACCTTCTGTGTCTCTGCCGGTTTCTATAATGTCCAAATCCGTAAAAACAGAAGTCCTTTCTTAATGATTTACTGTGCTACCAATACCGAATTTTGTACTAAAACCGAGGGAATAGACTAATCCTAAACTCGTTTACCAGACTGAAGTATTTACTGTATTCATGAGAACACTGTTTCATCAGCAGACACATTTCAAAGGCGAGTCTACGAAACGGGTGCCAAGAGAACTAACCATTGACAAAGTAACTGCAGAACTGTCTGTGTGACGGCACTGACAAAGTTGGCAGGAAGCGCTGAGTGATTTTGTTGGAATGACGGCGAATTTGAGCTCACAACTACTTCCGGATGAGAAGCAAATTTATGTGCTGTACAGGAATTCAAGTGTAATCCTTCTGTTGCAGAACCTTAGCGCATTTCGTCTGGTACTCTCTTTGTTCATTCATGTCTATGTTCATTTCTTATTAATCCCATCGCCAGAATTACGAAAAACGACCATTAGATTCGTCATGTCTGTCTGCCTGTCTGTCCGTCAACTCGGCTTCCACTGGACTGATTTTCGTGACTTTTATATTTTAGAATTCTTCGGCAATATTCCGAGAAAATTCAGCGTTTAAAAAAATCTGACGAGGATAACGGACACTTGACATGAAGAACTTTGCACATTATTAAAAGTATCTCACTGAATTCTTCTTATAATATGCAAGGTTTCAGACAAAAGTTGTAGAGAAAATCAGAACACACATTTTATATTCAATAAATTTTCTTCTGAAAATCGTGCCGTTTGTGAGATAATGTGGAAAAATACTGTACAGTCGGGCAGGCCACAGATCACAAAATAAAAGAACACACACGCTGTGCATGCGGGATAAATAAGGCAACAGACACACACGTAGAACATGTAATAGGTTTTGCTTTTCCAGGGCAACAATGGCTATGCGAACGCGCCTGAATATTACGTTACACGTACATTGCCTGTGTTATTGTTATTCTTATGGTCGGGTCAGGTTATGTACGTGTGAAATTGAGGCCACTGATGACTTCTTTGTACATCATGTCAATATGGATGCATGGATATGGACTGTTGGTGGAAAGAGAATGGACATGGGGACCAGAGTCCCGGGAAAAAAACCCTATTCCAGTGCCAGTTTGTCCATTACAATTCCCATATGAACTGGTCGGGCATCCGCTGAGAAGAGCCGGCGTCTAGCATCCTGCGCTATAGCACGTCCAATTATGGATTTCATAACAAGTGGAATTCGCGGGGACGACCGTCCGGCGTAGACTCACATTTGTTTTGGTGACGGCTTTCTAAACCCATCACGAGGCAAAATAGAACATTTTGTTAAGTCTGGTACTTTTTTTTTAACGCAAGTCATCATTTAGATATGTATCAGGTGCTTTGTTCTGTACGTTCATATGAAAAAGTGCTACTGTGTTGTGTTCGGTTTTAACAGCGTAAAAACATTTGCTTCTTTACTGTAATTAATGCCTTATAAAAGTTTCGGAATTCTGAGTAGAAAAGATGAAGACAGTTGGAAGACGGCAGAGAGGAAGTGCGTGAAAAGCAGTTGTTTGTGTTGAGCTGTTTACGGCTTGGTTTATTCCAAAAAAATTTTCAAATAAAATTGTATAAATAAGAGCCTCGTTTTGGCCCATTTTATTTCATAACACGGTGAGGCACATTTTCATTTATGAAGTGCACGCTACTGTAATTAAAATACGACTTCTAATCCCTCAGATCATCTAAAACTGAACATCCTTAATTCGCGTGTAAGACAGTTTGCAGTGTAAGGTTTAACGTCAAATAAAATAATATTTTAATTTTGGAATAAAATTTGTATTACTGCAAAGACATGCACAACTGCATATATAAATCCATTTATGGACAGTGTTACAGAAGGATAAATTCAAATTTTCCAGCATATGACACAGTCTTGATTGATAACTATTTAGGCCTACCAGTCGACACGGTACCTGGAAGACGTTAATTATTAACACAGATGTGACAGCCTGAAATATAGCATTCCACACTATTTCTTCTCGCTTTCTAAGAAATATCACTGTACGTCTTTGTAAATACGAGTACTTGTCTCGCGTGTAAATGTTTGGAATTTTTAAATACTGTGAAAATATAGAAGGAAAATATTAATAAAATTATAGGTAATAAGTCACCCATATTCCTGAATGTGATTCTGAATAACTGACATTCAGCACAGAAAACAGAACATGTAACTGAAGAGAAGTGTTCACGGAGCAATCGCCGATACAGAATAATGGTCGGTAAGTGTACTGACAGATCATAATTGTGACGAATGAACTACAGGGAATAACAAATATTGTGACAACAATAGTTTAATCTAAGTTAATTTAATTATTTTTTATATCCATTTTCCTCTCACTACCGGTGGACTTGATCTTGTCTCAGGCATATAACTTAACAAGTTAAGTGTTGCTACGGTTCCCATTGGCTGAGAATAGCTCGATCTAAGGAGTCAACCAGGTTAGATGCTTCTTTACGTGGAGATGGAAGCAGAGGCGGCTACCGAAACGTCCAATTTTTTAAAATTTAGGCGATCGACAAAGTTACAAAAAGGAGATTTTGTCAGTGAATAAGATATCTGTCAAAAAAATGGGTGAAATACATGGACAGAATATCGGAACGCCGAATCCCGGAAGTGCTTCATTAACCAAGGTTTGACGATCCGAGGACTTGCGAAAGAGAGTTCTTGTAACCTCATCAGAACACAGGTGTTGCATTACGTGATATGTGAAGTTCTGAGGACGATGACGATGAAGATTGTGTCGACCGGGACGTGAGGACGTGCAGCTTTTATGTAGATACCGTTGTTTCGGACATACCTTTGTTTCCCTGTACCAAACTACACGTCGTCACAACCCAGACGGCAGTAATCACTAACTACGGCGATAAAGCCAGTTTCTAGTTAATTCTGTTATATGTGTTCCTTGGCCACTAGACGGATTCCGGAAAAGCGTCCTACAGCTCTCTTGACAATTTGCATGTAAAATTTCCCAAATGACAAAACCGGTTATACATCAATTTTCATTTGATATAAGTATTCGACGTAAGATAAACGATATAAAGTTCATATCCATGGTAAGCTGTTACTATTTTGATTGGATGTGAGACGCCGACGCCTGTCCTGAGGGAGGCATAGAGACTGCGAGTACTTGAGCACAGGGTCTGAGGAGAATACTGAGACTTATAGGAAAGCAACTAATAGGAGAGACTGAAGGATATTACACAATGAGAGGATGCATCATTGTGTGTTTAAACGAAAGTTATTTTCTTGAAATCAAGGGAAAAGATACGATCTTTGCTTGTTGCTTAAGTGACTGGAAAAAATGTGTAAAATAGTTAAGTTCGGAAACCGTCAAAAGAAGAGACAATTTGCAAGACATAGACGTCAATGGAAGTATTATTTTAAAAATTTATATTAAAAAGAACTGTGGTGTGAGGAGTTACAGGAGGCGTACCTGTGTTTCGCTGGGGATTGGACACAGTGGTTTGTTTCTGTAAGCACGGTTATGCATTTGACGGTTCCGTACACATCGGGAAGGTCGTTGACAAGCCGAGGGGATACTAGCTGCGCAGAATGTTCCTCTCTCCTCGGAAATGCTTAATTAGTCCGTTAGTAGATTAATTACCAAGGAAAAGTAAATTTATCCATATGCTTAATTAAGCGGAACGTCATGAAGGGTAGAGGAGAAACAGCTCCAAACATTTTCAACGCCAGCAAAGGCAGCAGGAGATTCGTCAGTTGCATGCGATATCCTCTTTTACGTGCGGGAGAAAGGTATCGGTACCAATAGAGCAGGGGACGAGGGCGAACCAGAATTTGTGTGGACTCTTTTAAGGCGAGAAAAATATCTTGACCATACGGGAATAAAATTCCGGTTCGTGAGTCATTCACACTGCAGCCTAGTCACTATACAGACAGAACTATATTGGTTTATAATATTATTTAAGGAAGAAACTAGTAGAGTGCTAAACTTGGAGCACAGATTTATATGGCTCTGAAACTTGAACACTTCGGAAAGTCGATCAGAAATACCTGATAAAGTATTGAAATGTGGTGCTGGAGAAGGATGGAGAAAACCAGGTGGAGCGATAGTGTGCAAAATGAAGTATTACGTAGGGTCAAGGAGGAAAGGAACAACCTACATACAATAAAATGGGAAAGATTGGTCACAACTTGCTTGTGAACTGCCTTCTAAAACACGTAATTGAGGAAAGATAGAGGGCGTGGTAGAAATGACGGGAAGAGAGGAAGAAGACGTAAGCAGCTACTGGATGACCTTAAAGAAAAAGGAGGTCCTGGAAATTTAAAGAGGAAGCATTAGATCGCACTCTGTGGGGAACTCGCTTTGAAAGAGTCGATGGACCCGTCGCAAGGCATACAATGAATGAATGAATGAATGAATGAATGAATGAATGAATTACAGCCCGCCGTACATTTTCTCAACTTGTGCGCGAAATGTTTTAATCTAAATGTCGTTACTCGTATCTAGTCGGCTGAACAATCTACGGAGTGTAATTCAAGGCAGATAACGAAGCACGTTTCCTCTGTACTCCTATTATTTTCTGTGAACATGTTACAGGAACATGCAAACCTATGGCAGCATGAAACGCGTCTTGCAAGTGTTCGTGCTTAAAGCACACTTGCTAACGATCACAGAGTTTGTGTTCTGTACGAAAGCAAACATATCAGAGCAAGTGCTGCTAATCTAAGACAAATAATACAGAATTTCTTCTCATCTACTTCACAGAATACAGTCTGCATTTCTTCGTCCAATTTAATATGAAGGTATAGCAGTACGTTTTACAATGTATATTCAAGCCGTTACATTATTATACATATCTTCGCGCCACCTGTGGTCTCAATAAATGAGTATATCTCAGCGCATGTAAGACTAGAACTAATGTACATTACAGGCCAATGTTCAGTCCTTACATCACATAGAATACAGTTTCCTTGCATTATTGCTGTCTATTGAACGAATCATGTGGAACACGTACGTACAGTGTGGAAAAAATGCGGAGACCTTTAGTTTGAACCCGGGCTTTGAATGTTTCAAAACCTTAGCTCCTGCAACATTATGTAAGTGGCATGCTAGAAATTGTTAGCACGGGTTGCCAACCACGCAGGATTAATGACTTTCTCTTTGTCTCACATGTAAGCCACTAAAGGCCGTTTCCTACAACAGAAATAATAAGATTCTATTGGAGATGATCGGTATTGGAACGGTAATTTAATTGTGTAAAGAAAAACCAACTTGATGCACAACTTATTCTTTGTAACAGAACACGTAGGAGAACGGGTGGAATACAACAAAAGATTATACAGTATGCCAGAGACTGTCTGTACAGTGTAGAAAAAGTGAACTCCTGATGATGAGCTCCCTGAAGCTTGAAACATGTAGAGTAAAGGACGACTAACCGTGAAATAAAGGATAGTCCATAAAGTGTCATCTTGTTGGTGTTTATTTTGGAACAATTTTAATAATGCACGGAACCATGAATGTAAAATTTATTCTTAGTAAGTTTTGTTAACCTCTACATGTTTCGGGCACAACCGTATGTATACAACAGTTGGTACCTATTATTCTTTTTAGATGGCTGTTTGTTGTCCTGGTTGGATTGGAACAATCATGTAGAGGTTGACGAAACATATAGGGGTGCTGATAAGTCCTTAGCCCGACCAGGAAAGGAAAAAAGCTAATGTTTCTATCAGAATGGCGTGAATTTCCTTCGGCGCCTTACCTTGCAAAAAAAAAACTTGATGACAGCTCGCGTCTCGATGTTTTTGAAATCGCGCGCGTCCCTGACATGCTTTCGAGCTTATTTTCTTCCTGGTTGGGCTAAGGACTTATCAGCACCCCGGTACTAAGAATACGTTGTGCATAAAGTTCGTTTTTCTTTTCACGATTATATCAAGCTGCAGGATCAACAAAACATAGTAATTTACTTGTTAAATATGATAGTGTTTATCAAAATTAATCTCATAATACTACGTGCTACGTTGACCAACATGAATTGTGCTACGATTTGAATGACTGCCTATCTGAAACTCGCTGGATTACATTTGTACAGCTGTTTTTGATCAACCGTAATTTGTGACCGACATAATTTTGAATTTGCAAACTCGCGTATTTGAAATTTCCTGGTATTGCAACGGCGAAGAAGAGGGCCCGTTATTTTAACATTGCTTTCAGTTAGTACAGAACACAAGTTTACATATAATAGAATAAAATGATAAGGATAATGCTATGATGACGTTTTACTCCTCATTTCAGTACACGTTTATATGTGGTCTGCAGCAGCCATTTCACAGTAGGGATATTTAAACAACCGCTTGCCCACGCAGCAAGGAATGTGTAAAAGTATCAGTTGTTTAAACTCCATCTTCAGTCTGAGGAAAACGAAAAAAGAAATAAACATAGGAAAGTATGAAGACATGTTTCCTTTGCCCTGGTTAGCGTTGTTTGATCCTACTGACTCATTGTATAATTCATATGGTGCTTAGACGAATCGTATGAACTCAGGTACTATTATTTATGGCGTCAGGAAGCAGTCTCTCATCCATCTAGTTGCTCGGTTGCGCTTTACCTGTCCCCCGTCGTACCACTCGGCGTGAAACCACCAGGACCACCACAATTCTCTATATGCTCATCCATCATTTTGTCACAGTGTAACACTAGCATGTAACCACCTTCATTAAATTCCATGAAATTGATACGTGGAAATCGTTTTAAACAAAGTAGCATTTTTTTCTACGGCAAAGTGATATTATTCCCTAGGGAGACTTTCCGTTTTATAATGAGTAATGCTTGTGTCAGACCTGACGGCCTTAACACCTGTCTTGTTAACTTTTGCTTCTTTAAAAACTTCTGTTATTAAATTGCTAGTGTTAGAAGAGTACATACCACGTGCGCTTTAGGGATCTAAATGTCACAGTTCGAATCCATGTAACTTTTATCAGTCGCTATTCTCTATAGTACTGAGAAACTCTTTGTTCCGATTAGATCTCGACGCTTATTAACCCATGCATCACCCACATTAAAAAACTTTTTTCTTTCGTAATGGGCGAACCACGTGAATTTAATTTGTATTTTCATCCTCACTACGATGTCTTGAGTCCGGTTTGAATATTTAGTAGGTTAACGGTGCGCTTTTGCTGCAGATATTAACCTGTGTAACCTCTATTTCCAGTCACCTCTCATTACTGCAGCTTACGCCTTCGATGTATGCTTTAATCTTATACGCTATCCCCACATCTTTGTTGAGTTTCCAAGCGGAATTAATATTCCGTCCAAAGTCAATAAGCATTTTGTGCTCCTTGTCTACTGCATTTTAAGTACATTTGATTTCCACAAAATGTGAAGAACTTTTGACCCTCTGAATGACCGTTAACTCTTCCAGGATAACTTTGATGTACGAAATTAGTAAAAATGCATCATATGGAATATAACATCGGAATATTGGATATTGCAACGCATTCAGTGTTTAATTTTGTATTTACTTTGCCACAAATAAAGTGCAGTAATATACACCAACGCCATGACAATTGCCCATATACGTTTCCTAAAGAGCAGTGGTGGGTAGTCAGTCGGACATGAGGGCCAAATTAAGAGGAAATAAATGTTTGCGCGCCACATTGCAAATAGTACCTGAATTTTTCACCTGTATACTGTACCATTAATGATAATACCTGTCCCGTTCAGTAGCAGGTTGTTACTGAAAGAAATGAATGGAATGAAAGAGACAGAAAAGTTTACGATATAAGCACTTACAGACACTTGGCATTTGTTGTCAAGGTTCTTGCGTGTAGCCAGTTCTTGTCTTTGCGGTTCCTAAACCTGCACACAACAAAGCCAATTGGCACGACGGTTCCTTTTGTGTGAGATGTACTGTACTCTCAATTCATACGTGGCATGAAAGGTATGTTGTATTGATAATAATACAACGTGTTTATGAATAACTTAATACGTAGAAAAAACAGAAGGTGAGATACTTGTAAGTAATTATTTAACTGCAAATTCAACAGTGCCTGTATCCTAAAATAACTGTCTTATATTAATTTGAAGTCGAAAGCAATAGTACTTTGTTCTTGCAGATTCTTTGTGTATACACGACGTGTGTCAAAAGCGAAACTATTCATTTTTGGGCCGTATCCTTTGAGATATGATATGTCATAAAGGATAGGAAACATCTTCCATCTGCCCTCTTCTTGCGAATCCGCCCATAGACTGTGGTACAGTACGTATATATGACATCTGTTGATCCTTAACTCCTGGAGAAATAGAATGGAAAAAAAAAATTTCACCGTATTTTTTTCGCCTCTGTCATGTATTTGAAGGTCGTGTATAATTTATTTATTCTACACGTTACTGATAAGGTTCTTAATAATTTTTAACCTTAGTAATAGATCTCTTACTGTTGCAGTTTTACTGTAATGATAACGGTCATATGTGATGCCACAACAGAACACAACGGAAGTACCGTATGTTGACATGACGTTACATCATACCTACTATTTGTCTTGTACATGCAAGGGCCTAATGATGGATTGATAAAATGCGACACATGTAGCCATCATCATCATCATATATCTTTCATGGAGTTGGGCCACTTGTTGACCTGTTCCGGTCTCACGTATCCAGAAGTCTCTTCAAAGGTCTACCATGATTCCTTCTGCCAGTTGGGGAGTAGTATTGCATTACCCTGGGTAATCTGTTAGGTAGCCAAAACCTTTAAATAGAATATAAGTTGTCTTTCGACTGATGGTCTATTCATTTTTTCCTCTACTGTATTTATGAATAATATTTTTGTATAACTATGAATAAGGAATTATTCGTCGATTTTTTATTTATTGTTTCTAGGATTACGTCGCGGGCTGCATCGCAAAGGTAGAGGGGCCGCACGCTGATCGCAGGCCGCAGTTTGTGCGTCGCTGTAGTACAGGCGTGTTGTTGAAAGGAGGGCATTTGTGGGCTTCAAACCCGGAGGCTTTATTCTCTGAGAAAGGGTCCCCGGTAACCATTTAATGGGAGGGTCAGTGAGCAGCCCCATACGCGTTTTTAATACTTCGACCAAGTCAAAAACCTCCTGCCGCTGCCGGAGAGCTACACGCGATTGCCATATTCCAGTCTATAGCTCAGTCCCTTTGCGACTGAAATATACGGGCTGCTATGCTAACATCGTAAGTCATATTATTGAATTTGAACACCTTGTCCTTCTTTGCGAGGGAACCATGGGCTTGCAGAGTGAAACCATTTTGAACACACACTTTATTTAAGTACAGTCCTTTCCTGTGTAATGGAGCACAAATGTTAAACAGTCTGAACGCCAGAGGAATAAAGAGAACAGGTTGTCTGGATACAAGGCAGAATACGAGCACTCTGAATTGCACAGGAGTTCATAGATTCTCTGGTAATAGACCCATGCTGTTTTGCAGATGATCTTCCACTTGGATAGGATCTCACGAGCAGTGGAACAAAAGAGAATGCTCTGTGGATAACCCCTCAAATTTATACTCTCTTGATATTAGTCGCCTATCCGTTTTCGCTACACAAGAGGGACGTTTACACGTACATTCGAAATGGTGTTGGTTTGAAATTCCGCTGGTGCTGAGCTTATCCCTAGGGAGAGTGGGAACCAGGCGCCGGCCATGCAGTTACATAACTCACGTGCCTGACGCGAGGCGGGCCAAGTATTACGGCTGTGAGTTTGTGGTGGTAGAAAACGGTTTATGGCGTGGAATGACAATATTGGTCATCCAATAGTGACAAAGTCGACAACAATTTAGGTGGCTCTGGTGGAGGGATTGCGCAGAAGGGAAGGAAGTATCGTAAATCTGACGATTTATTGTAACCTGGAAACCTTAATAAGACCAAAAGAAATTTGTTTTTACTTGTACGGCGGATTTAGACCCTTGTCTCAGTGGGCATTAGGCAATCAACTTTTCAAAAAGTGTGATTTGACATGCATTTTTTCCTTCATGCCAGATTCATACCGTGTTGTTGCCTTGGAATAGACCACAAACCATTATTTACAAGTCCGCATTTGAATCTACATGATCGTCACTGCATACAGCAACAAACTACGTGGAAATTTTATGTTATTCATTGTATGCGTTTATTTACATCCCATACTTTAACTAACAAAATGCACAAATTAAACTAAAACAAAACAGGTCATAAAACACGCTTTATATTAGATACCAGCTGCTACATGTTTCGGCACCAAAGTGCCGTCCTCAGGGAGTTAATTAAAAAGAAAGACTCGTAACTCCAACGCGTACTTCAGATGCCAGTCGCCCTCACTTTCATCATAAAAATTACAAGTCTTTAGATGTTGAAATTCTAAACTACATAAGTTTACAAGCGCAAGTTTATAGTGCTGTAATAACAGCAAGAACATTCAGTAATGAGCCTCTTCTCTTATACCTTCTCATTTGTTTATATTTTCTGTGTTGTGTACACAAATAATTGTGACAATATATGATCCAACGGGATCTCCTCCGGCCAAAACGTAAGACGTAAATGGTGTCGGATTTTGTAGTGTATAGTATATAATGTATAGTATATGGTGTATAGTATATAGTATATGTTTATAGTATACAGTGTATAGTGTATAGTGTGTAGTATATAGTGTATATTTTATAATGTTTTGTATATAGTGTCTAGTGTATAATGTATAGTATATGGTGTATAGTATATGGTGTATAGTATATAGTATATGTTTATAGTATACAGTATATAGTATATAGTGTGTAGTATATAGTGTATATTATATAATGTTTTGTATATAGTGTCTAGTGTATAATGTATAGTATATGGTGTATAGTATATAGTATATGTTTATAGTATACAGTGTATAGTATATAGTGTATAGTATATAGTGTATATTATATAATGTTTTGTATATAGTGTCTAGTGTATAATGTATAGTATATGGTGTATATTATATAGTATATATTTAGAGTATACAGTGTATAGTACATAGTGTGTAGTATATAGTGTATATTATATAATGTTTTGTATATAGTGTCTAGTGTATAATGTATAGTATATGGTGTATAGTATATAGTATATGTTTATAGTATACAGTGTATAGTACATAGTGTGTAGTATATAGTGTATATTATATAATGTTTTGTATATAGTGTCTAGTGTATAATGTATAGTATATGGTGTATAGTACGTAGTGTATAGTATAAGGTGTATGCAAAATAACTTAATGGAGTATAATGTTTTAGGGAGGTGGATAGTCTTTCGTCTAGTCAAGGAATTCCTCGCCCTTTCTGTTGTTAATTAGCAGCGGTAATGAATTGTGGCGCCTGGTTTAATGTTAAAGAACTCGGTAGTTCGCTCAGAGAGAGACAGAGAGAGAGAGAGAGAGAGAGAAAGCCAGAGAGAGAGAAGGGGAATTTGTTAGTTTCAGCAGATCCTCGGAATAAACAACTATAATTTTAAGAACGAAAATAGATGAATTAACCGCGCAAAACTGGCGAGTTAAATGAAATACTCAAAATTTAAAAAAAATGGCGATCCTGTTGTGTGCACCTGTAGTCACAGATCATCAGCATGGGTGAGGAGCGTGTATTTAAGTAAGATAAATGTGAAAATATGTTAAAAAATGGCATTTACCGAATCATTCTACAGTTTATGTAAGTAACACACCAACAAATGAACATATATAGTCTTTAATAATCTAAAATTTACATTAAAGCACTTAAAACGCTCCTACATGTATTGATCATACGATCATCTTAAGGAACATACTCTGTTCCTTGCTAAAGTTACAGTTTAAAACACTCAGTGATTTACAGCGTTATATTAATTTGATGCTGTGGCAGCTGTTCATGTGTTATGTGTGAGTCGTACGCTGTTCAGTTGAAACAGCTGCCGATGTGCGTTGAGACCGGCTATCGATGTGCACATCGATAGCCGGTCTCAACGCACATTGACATTAATATAAGACAGTAAATCACTGAGTGTTTTAAAGTATAACTTTAGCAAGGAACAAAGTGTCCTCCCTGAGGATGATCATATGATCGAAACATGTAAGAGCATTTTAAGTGTTATAATGTAAATTTTAGATTATTAAAGTATATATATGTGCATTTGTTGGTTTGTTACTTAAATAAACTACAAAATGCACGGTGCAACGGTGCAGCGCCTCTGAATTCGATGATCGACTGAGGCCGTCTGTATGTGATCTTTCGCGTCAAGCATTCTGTGATCTTAGTCCAGGTAACCGTGTTGTTTCCCCTCCCCCTGCCGTCAACCCACCGAAGTCAAACACTCTGTCAGTCAGTCAAGTTATTCCGTGTACACCGAACGGAAGTGCGCCGTACTGTGAGGCACCTTGCGCCGGCCAAGTGGGGCCGACAATGGATCATGTGTTTTGTGCTACAGTGGTAGACCGGATGGTGTGTCCGAATTTGTGTTTAGGTCTTAAAAATGGAACTTCCTTCAACTATCAGAGTAATAATCTCCATAGTTAAGGGATCGGCAACCACCGTCATTCGAAGGAAAAATTATTTTCACTTACCGTATTTCTTCGGATATAAGACCCACGATTTTCACATTTTCTTTCGAACTGAAAATTAGGGCGCGTCTTAAGTGTGTGGTATTACTTTTCACTCTTTCGGTGTCTCGAAGACGTATTTCCTCGAAGAAAAAATGAACTCGCTAAAAGAGAAGCACATTTAATGGACAGTGAAATGTATTTGTTTGTATATCTTGTTTTCTGTCTGAAAATTTTATTTAAAAGTGGGATGTGTCTTAAATTGCAAGTCCCCTTAATTTCGAAGTAATACGGTGTTTTTTTTTCGGTACGCAAGAAGTCAAATGCGTGACGATTAAAATGTTTTACGATTTGACGCCACGTAAGAGAAGATCCTGACATTTGAAACATTTCGACAAGAATTTCTCCTCGTATTGCCTGACCCTCGGCTCTCCTTGCTGAGACGAATGAGTTTTAATGTCATTAGATCTGTTTCACCTTTAAATACATAAGAATATCTTAAGGTCTGTTGCGGTGTTTGCTTAACGCGTCAGAGTAGCTGCAGTAAGCCAGTATAACCGGCCAAATCTCAAAGACGGAAACACGAACTCCACCCAGGGAATATAACGCGTGGTGGTCACAGGAAACCTTAAGTGTCTACCGACTAGATTACAAGAAGGATATTTGTGGTTTCGCCTCTATAGTTTTATTCTCACGGTTACTTTAATTTTTATAATTTGATATTCACAATCAATTTATTTGTGTCCGTCACTGTTACAAATTGTATCAACAAATTACACCTCTTTATTATCGTCAAGCTTCCCTTTCAACCTCCTCACACGAGTGTCCGCTAAGAAGTCCCCAAACCCAGCCTGTGCTAGCTTCACGGCCCCTATTCTCATCAAGCATAACGGCTGTCTGATTGATGTAGGCCGAAAGGGGCATAGAATGTGCTGTTCCCAGGGAGACAGAGCGGCAATATGGTCGTAACCCTAACTAAAAGCATGCCGCATCCCTTCGCGTGATAAACACAGTCATAAACTTAATACCAGTAACATTGCAGTCCACACCCTCACAATGAACCAGTGTATTGTACACAAGCGAAATTCATTTGCTGGAAGTCTTAAATTTTACTTTATTATTCCCACGTAATTTTGCCTTCTCTCCGCCGAGCATATATTTGATCTGGCTTCGAACCAGGATCATCGGTAACACCAGATTCTTATACTGCCGCATAAAATCTCGCCTCACTTGTAACCCTATAAAACACTGTGGTTGTTACTTTGCGCGACCTGAGTTACAATTAAAATTCTGCAAATTCGGCAGTCTGTTTATACGGTACGGGTTCCGTGTTTTGTTGAGAGTAAACTGTGATCATTTATCTAAAGAGCATAGCTGCCTGGTCTTTCTGATGTACACGAATTTTGTACAGTATGTTACAGGAAATGAGTGTCTTGGTACTTCTCGTATTAATGTCATGCCTGTAATACATAGACGCGTATTTCAGGTCGACATGAGGTATAAATAGCCCACAATAATTGGACGAAATAAAATAATGTTGGAGTTTTGTTTATATTTTTGAATGTAGCTGGTGACAGCGGGTATTTGCCAGCATATACCCATTACTCTTAATAACAGTATATACCAACTACTGTCTTCTCTCAGGTGTCCAACTCATCTAGCTTTGTTTATGTAAATAGTAATATATTTCCATTTGCATTTCATCCTCCCTCATTTAATCTAGACCTTTCACAATTCTGCCACGTCATCTTCCCCACTTGCATTTTAGTTTGTGTGAAAATGTAACTACACCTTTAATTCTGTGATCTTATTGCAGCTGATTAATTTCTTGTTTTCTGTTACTTTCATCATGTACTGCCATTTATCATTTAAAAATTATTCTCACCACCTCTGTACCTTATTAAATTTTAGTAATAGGCCCACTTGAACCGCCGATCCCGGTGGTCGCGCGGTCTAAGGCATGGGTGTGCGGTCTCTGGGATTGCGGGTCCGAATCCCGCTGGAGGCATGGATGGCTATTTCTTCTTAGTGTTGTGTGTTGTCAGGTAGGGGTTTCCGTGTCAGGCCGATCACTCGTCTAGAGGAGTCCTACCGAGTGTGGTGTGTCTGAGTGTAATCGAGGAAACTCATTAGGGAGGCCTAGACCCCCTAGGGCTGCCGAGCCATGAAAAAATGTATGTGAAACAACACACTGTGGTCATCGTCACAGAGAGGGCTTCGAACGAAAGAACACGTACAAACGTAACTCATTATGTGACACGCAACTTCCAAGGGAGTAGTAATGAGTTGTCGCTCTCCTGACAGCTACGTTCCTAAGGCCATTTGAAGTTCTAAGCCAGTCTGTCTTAGCTGTTAAATATTCATGTGACAACACTGGGATATGGCGGAAACAGTCTTCTTTCTACTGTACGTAGGTGTTGCCAACAAATCTTTATATCAAAGCGTTGTACGTAAAATTGGTAACGACAGTAGCTTACCTTTTCAAAATTAACTAACTACACGAACAGAATGCATATTGAGACGCTAATATAACCTCAACCAAGATTTCCCAACTGATGCGTGGTCCGAAGTTCACCTTGTTCACTAGAGCCGCCTCTTTGCTTAACCGGATGAATCCATTTCACGCCCTCCCATCCTGTCTCTTTCAGACACTGTTTAATATTGTGCTCCAGCTATAGCTGTGTCCAGAGGGATCTCTCTTCATTAGGATTCCCGACAAACAATAAGTTTCTGTTTCTAGTCTCCCAATGTATGCTACATGTACTTCCCAACTTCTTAATTTTGCATACCTACTAATATTTGGAGAGGCACGCGGTGGCGCATTTGGTTGAGGCACTGCCCTACAAGCCCCAAGGTACCGGGTTCGATTCCCGATGGTGTAATTTAAATTTTTCATTGACATAATCCTTCCGGCCGTACTTTGGCCCTCGGATCGACCCAGCCTCAAATAGGAGCAAGTACCAGGAATATTTTCTGGGAGTAAAGGCGGCCGGTGCCGACAAACTTGCCACCTTCGTGTGCCTGTTGCAATCTGGGATCCTCAACCTCCTGGAACGCTCTGGGTCTGAATAGGCCTGAACAGGGATTGCTTTAACTTTTACATTTTGACTACTATATAGTTGGGAGTACAAATTATGAAGTTACAATTAAATTTTACCCGACTGCTTGTCACTTCCTGCATCTAAATAAGTCACACTCTATACTCTTGAAGCTCTCTCTTCTATCAAAATATTTGTCCGGAAGAAAATTAGGCACAACTAGATATATACTGTCTGATAACGGACGGACACACGCAGCGCGTAGTGTAACTGATCTCTTAAAAGTCACTTGAATATGAAAACCAAAGGAAGCCTGAACATTTGTCAGTAAGGTCGGCTGCCCCAAAGTATTGAGTTAAAATGCATGGAGTAAAGGTTTCAGGTGCTAACTGTCCAGGCAGAGCCGATCAAAAATTCCGAGTGATTGCGCATCTGCATGCACTTTTTTGTGATGTTATGAAGTTGCACCATGCGAGCTATTAACATGACATGTTGCGTTTTATTGCTCACAACCTGCTGGTAAACTGTTTTATTTTGATGTACGTATCGCAGATTTATGTATTTAAACCAGTAATTGTCGGCCCCAGTAGCCACGCGGTCTAAGGCGTAGGTCTGCGGACGCTCGCCTGCTGAAATTGTGGGTTCTAATCCAACCGGCGACATGGATGTCTGTTGTGAGTGTTGTCAGTTAGAGGTCTCTGCGACGAGCTGATCACCCGTCCAGAGGAGTCCTACCGACTGTGGTGTGTCGTTGTGTGTGACCTAGGAACACGTGAATGAGTAGGCCCTGGCCCACTGGAGGCTGTTGCGCCAAAATAAATCTACAATAGTAAATGGTTTTAAAGCGCTAACGTTATTAGTTCAAGAATTTTATGAAGCATGTAGGCCTATTGTATTCTTTCACTTCGAAGAGCAGTTCATTGTAAAATGGAAATATCATCCAAGCTGATGATACTATTGAGGGTACTGGATATCATAGTAGGTAACTTTCTAAATCATTGTCAGTTTGTCACACTACATTATTTCTAATCTCTGATGCACTCTTTACAAATAATATTGCAGTATTTATTATGCTGCAATTATTTTGCCAACTTTAAGCACCAAGAAGTTTGCTGTTTGTGACTTTTTTTCCCAAAAGTCTGATAGTGCTAAATGACATTCTACACACACACACACACACACACACACAAACACAGACAAACACACACACACAGACAAACACACGGGCATCCCCACACACATTTACACACACCCACACACACACCCACACACACAGACACACACACATCCACACACAGGCGCACACACATCCACACAGAGGCACACACAACACAGACACATCCACACACACACACCTCCACACACACAGACACACAAACACACATATAAACACACCCACACACACACCCACACACACAGACACACACACACACAGACACACACACACACACACAGACACACACACAGACACACACACAA
>Ga0131853_10004478_pt1 | contig 25048 bp, 10 predicted proteins | sample TergutLab28metaG_FD_92764 | JGI IMG/M metagenome (GOLD analysis project Ga0131853, IMG submission 92764) | Labiotermes labralis P1 segment gut microbial communities from Petit-Saut dam, French Guiana - Lab288 P1 (version 2) (version 2) | ecosystem: Host-associated > Arthropoda: Insects >...
TACATATGCAACTTGAATTTGGCAAGTATAAAAATTGCGTCCGGAGACAGCAGGTAATAGTCATGTTTTCTATGTGATGACGAAAGCCGAACCAGCTTGCGAAACGTACTTAAACAAAACAAAACAAAATAAAATAAAAGTAAAAAATAAAAATAAAACTCTATTACGTGTGTAATTTTTTACTTTGGTTATATACAATAAATAAATAAATAAATGTCTCACCGACAGATTGGACCGCTTAGTTATATAACAGCTCAGCATACTCGATGCTTGCTTCTTCTGTCTACAGGCATAATAACTTTACTAAGAATCAGTTATTTCCACACTTATATCAAAAGAATACGCTGTTTAAACACATATATAAATAGAATCTTAACGAATCACGCAGAAAATGAATTATTTCTGGAATATGGGTTACATAAACGTGCAACATGCACTCACTGGCACGTATCCTTCTTACGAGCTTGGACCGCTGGCGGAAATACAAGACCGGTATAGAATGTGAATAACTAACAGCTTGCTTCAACTTACTTAGCGTAATATTTCGCTATGCACCGTTACGCTTCTCTAGGAACATCTTTCCGTTTTTCAGTTACATTTGTGTTTGTGTTCCATATCTTGAGATTTATGCAAAGACGTGAAAGTATGTCACTCAAGTACAGTTCAAAAGGCAGACACTCAGCCATCAAAAGGTTTGAAGTGGGATAGTACTTGCATATATTAACCATGCTGCAACATACCTTTGTTTCGGAGTCTTGATTACTACACGTTCAGACAGGAACGACTTAGGCAGAGACAAAGACCTCTGTTGAGGATCCAATATCACTTTGTTCCGGGCTTCCTCCACTTCTGCTGGGGCGCTGCCAGGTCGGGGTTCTAATACTGACTTGTTACGATCACGAACCGGAGACTTGGTTATCAACAGTATCGTTGACGAGGCATCTTCTAAAGGCGTGGATGTCCCGGAACTTTTCTGTGTTCTCGGACTTTTTGTTACTGTCCGGTCAGAAGTTGTCACCCACACGTCACTGGATGATGACGAAGACGATGAGGTGCCTCCGACGGCGGAAGGTGACCTGCTATTCACAACACTAGTCACAATGGGAGACAATTTACGTTCTTTCGGAACACTTAACGGTCGCTCAAACTCGTCCTCCGCAAGATCCATCAGCGGAGACACAATGCCTGCACTGCCACTTGGCTGACGGTGAACTAATCCCACACCAAAACCTATATCCCTTCTGAACTGGTCTGCATCCCTATCTATGGAGGAACTAGTAGATGATGAGGTATCTAAACCGGCTTTAATTCTTTCAGAATTAGTACCAAACGTTAGGGGTCGCCTAGGGATCTGTGAGTACTGACACGATTGTACACTGTTCCTCCACTTCGGTTTCTTATCCTCCACATCTGAGGGAATCGCTTTTCTTTCGGAAGAACTGCTCATACCGTTGAGGCCACTTTGAATTTTCCTTGGCGTTGTAAGATCATATTCGTCGACTCGCTCTAGTGACGCTGGAGACGACCTTGTAGACTGACTACTCCCACGGGACCCATCGCCTCGCTTGATCTTTTCGTCATTGTCGTAGTTTCGCCTGGATTCGTTCCTACCTCGTTGATTCTGGGTAGTCGCCGTTGTAGGATAGCTCTGAGACAGCCGCATGGTATTGGCTGCAGATGCCGCGGTTGGCAGCTTTGCTCCAGAAGATGGAGAAGGTGTTGAAGATTTGCTGTGGCTAGAAGGTGGGTAAAGGCTCTCGCGATTAGCACAATGTGGCCAGAAGTCACACGTGTCTGGGCTGCACGGGTTAATGTCTGGGCAGAACACGTGGCCCACAGCGGTGGTGGGTGTGGTGATTCCACGCTGCAGTACCCTCTGTCGCTGCTGGGGTTGCTGGGGCTTGCCCTTGTTTCTGGACACGAAGAAGATGTTGAAACCTTGTTCAGGTTCCTTGCTGCATCGTCGCTCCACGTCGTGTTCAGCGTGGTACCGCGCCTGCAGCAGCGCTCGGGCGGCTGCGCGGCTCCGAGTACCGTGCAAATAGTCTGCGACGGCACGAGCCTCATCCTCCCAACGCAGTCCATCTTCATAGCGACTTTCCTCCGACTGTGCCTTTCCTGCAACACAACAGTCCGAAGGAAAACGGATTAAAACGTGCAGAAAACGGGGTAATAGGAGGTGAAAATGACTGTTCAAACTATTACTAAGTAGTAGTAATATGAAAGTCAAAGGTATTGCTCTGCACACATCTATGTACTTTTTATAATTAGAGGTATGCCCCGCATAACGACGTTTTGGTCAACGCCTGGCCGCATATACGACGGTGGTCCCATAAGATCACAATACTGTAATATAATATCATAATATTATTACATGGTATTATAATACTGACCATTGTGTTACAACTGCCTACAGTATTCAGTACAGTAGCATGCTGTTTTGTAGCCTAGGATCAATAGGCTATACCATATAGCCTAGGTGTGTAGTAGGCTATACTGTACTTTCTAGGTTTGTGTCAGTACACGTTTGCACAACGACGAAATCGTCTAACGACACATTCCTCAGAACGCATCCCCGTCGTTAACCCTTTAAACTCCGAGTTAAATCCCCTCTGCCATCTGCTGGCATTATTAGGAGCTCACCATATTCTCCAAGTTAGCGGGGTAAGGGTTAAGCGACGCATTCCTGTATAGTTGTTATTATGATCTTTTGAAATAGTAGCCATAAAACAGTAGGAATGACGTACGTCTACTGCAGAAGAACCACACTTAATAACAACGAACACCCCATTCCTAACAATAAATACACATACCATACAGGCCGGTGACAATTTATGTTTTGAAAATAATAAAGCTAAGCGCGAAATCACACTCTACACTCTACTCACAGTATATATTCTTCTTGTCAGAGACTCAGAATTTTGAATTTTGTGACATTTGTAAACGTGAAAGAATTATGAAAGTGTGGTGCTTGCATTTATTAACACAATAAAGTTACAAGGTATTGTAAAATTAAACAGGGCAGTGTGCCAATCTCGCAAGTCAGTATATTTTTGTGAGATTTAACGACGTCCACTTATTTATGTCAGGAAGAGCTAAGCTTCATAATCAAGAGCCTTATACTTTTTTTTTTCAAACCTATTCCTTCTTGACGAAGAACATCTTTTTCATTGTCGCATGTCAGGCCAGTCTAACTCATCGGTTATGAAGTAAACATTTCCCTTTGCAAATTTAAAACCCATATATGTGTTCTGTCCTCACATAGTTTAAAATATAAAGGTAAAGATAAAGTTGCCCCTGTGCATGCCATGAAGGCATGTAGGGGGGGTGGAGGTACAGCTCCACTTATTCTTAACCTCGGCACTAGATACAGGTTAGTCGTAACTTAAGACACGTAAATTTTACATGTAAAATAAATCACGTAGGAAAAAGCAGATAGGTGTTAATTTAAAATTCAAATAAAGGCGTAAGGAAAATCGGATTACCGCAGTTGATGACAGCTTACTAAATAGTCACATGCTCAATGGACGTTCGTTCAAAGCTAACAGAAACAATACACACGCGGAAACCCAAGTGCAACAAACATTCAAACACGAACATCTACAGCAGTGTAGCGCGCACGCACACACACACACACACACACACACACACAAATACTAACTTAAGACTCGAAAATGAATTTGCAGCTTAGTAAGAAAATTCGTCTGAGGTTTGGAAAAATATTTGCAACAGAAACCTTACACACTGTTCATGGCAATGGCTGGTGAATGCATTTCAGAATCTCTGGTCTAGTATGTATTCAATTGATAAGACAATCACATTGATTTTTGCCATCAGAATTATAAGCTAATCAGGCGTAATTTAACAATTACTCTGGACGTTTTTCATCATGTATATTTTCATAATGGTTGTGTGTTGTCAGGTAGCAGTCTCTGCGACGGACCGATCCATCGTCCAGAGCAGTCCTACCGACTCTGGTATGTCAAACTGTGTGATCTCGAACCCTCAACAGCGAGACGGCCTAGGCCAGAGCAAGAGTGTTGCACCACACGGAAAAAGAATCATAATGACGAAGAATGTGACTGAAAATACACGGTTTCGTGGCGCGCAGTAACTACTTCGCAAACATGATTTTATTTATGAACAGAAGTTTCACCTCTGGTCTTAAACGTGTGTGGTCAATAAATATCATCCACATTGCGTGCGTTTAAGATAATATTATTCACACAAAAAAAAGATCCCTTATATTCGACGGATGCTCAAATTGCATTAAGTTAAAATATGCACGAATTTAAATGCTTCGGGTCGAAATGAACAATTTTCAAGGCGGTTTATGACAAAGGAATTCTGTTTATCTCAGTAATTAACCAACTTGATGCACAAAATTTTTGTTTTACAATAAGTTTATTTCATGCCTCTATATGTTTCGAGCACATGTGCTCGAAACATATAGAGGCATGAAATAAAAACTTATTTAACCTTTAGACGCCTAACGTCAACTATAGTGGTCGTACCGCACCGTTAACGTCCAAAGTTGCATTTTATATATTTATTCAACAAATATAGGTACTGAATATTTTTAACATTGTATATACTCTCCGTTTTGTTTCCTTCAAAATGCAGTTTGTTTCATAATTCTAACATATTTGGTTCCTGTATTATTCACATTTTATATACAGAATGTGCTAAAATTAAAAAAATAATTCCGGCGCCAAAAGGTTAAAACAAATATTGTGCATCAAGTTGGTTAATTACTGAGATGCACGGTCAGCAAAACGTCAAAAAGGAATTCTGGTTGTCGATATGTAAACCATACGAGTTCAAAGCACTGTGCAAGATTAACAGGTATTTACAAACACAGACTAACACTGACCAACATCAGTGTTCTGTCACAGTTCGTGTGCTACACTTCTGCATGCAAGTCTATGTGAAGTCGTCTTCGATCCTCATATGGGTCACGCACCTGCAGTCGATTGGATGATGTGTACAGTGCAAGACAGCACTATGTACTCTGAAAATAGCAGATTACGAGCCGCAGCATGCAGGAGAGATTATATTTTAAGTTATTACACTTTAAATATCCCTCAACTCTAAGTGCATTTTGTTGCAGTTTTAAGAACAGTGCAGATGCGTCCCTACGAAGTTCACGCAAATAATCGCCACGAGGTTTTTGTGTGGTGTTTCAATGGGGTAATATTTGGGAGATTCAACGGTAAGTCACTTACAGACAAAACACTGATCAAGTCAGGGTAAAAGTGTTCTCACGTACTGCTGTGAATGTAGGGGCGCCTTGCTCGTTCTGCCGGCTCACCGCCGATCTTTACGACCACACGGTGAGGTTCTATCGGTTGCTGCTGCTGTTGCTGCGGCTGCTGCTGGGGGTAGTAGTGATGAGGATGCTGCTTCACCAACAAGTACTGGCAGTCTGTGTGACTGTGACTGCTGGGAGATAGCGATCCGGGAGACTTGGTTTCTGGCAGCTGAAGGCTTCGCGAGCGACGCACGCGATTCCTGCCATCCCATGTGTGATAGCCATGAAGGGCAGGTTCAGGCATTCGAACTAGAGATTGCACTTGCTGCTGCTGTTGTTGCTGTTGCTGCTGTTTCCCAGTCGAGTGGCCTACTGAGCGCCTGAAAGCCTGTGAAGGTCCGGCTCGTCCAGTGCAACTACTTGACGAAGACGACGAAGACGAAGATGAATTATTTGAAACGAGTTTCTTGTTATTTCCTTCCGAACCTGGTGACCTCCTTAATGGATGTGTGCGGTGATCTGACCTCTGATTTTGATGATGTAGCCGACTACTGTCCCTGTGACGCACGGAAGATGGCGATATCTTTTCTCCGTTAACAAGAAGGCGTTCTTTCGGCTGCAGTCCAGAGACGGCAGCCGGAGTATCAGGCGAAGAGTTAATCACAGCAATGGATGAAAACGCACTAATATTCAGGGATGGCTCACGGTTTTCCTCTTCGTCGCCGTCCTCGTATCCGCCAACAGAGGAGTCTGTTTCAGACAGTCGCGGCATGGCAGTGCGCGTGTTAATGCTACTGTCCAGACTTCGGAACCCGAAAGAAGACGAGGATGATGATGAAGAGTCGTACTTTTGGAATTGCGACCTGCGTGTTCCACTTGAGGTCGTGTCTTCCAAAGATTTGGTTTGTGGGATCCGCAGCGGTTGTGGCTGAGGTGTGCCGACTGGAGATGGCGTCAGCCTACGCGCTCTCAAAGACCCGGCCGCTGCAGTTGTGTGCGGAGAAGGCAGCGTGCTCCAGTTTATCGGCGGAGGAGGCGAAGGCGGCGGGCTGACAATATCGCTGTCCACTATGGCGTTTGAGCGGGGCAGAAATGGGGGCTTCCCGGTGGCGGTTCGAATACGAGGGGTGGTCTGAGATTTGCGACTTGGGTCTTGGAATGCAGGAGGAGGAGATATGATCGGAGTTACTGATGGTGGTGACATCGGATCACCTGACAAATTATGATCTTGAGGGGACGGCGATGGACTGCGGCTACTAATGCGATGCTCAAACTCGCGCCCTTTAGTGATTTCAATTGGGAGTGGCAGGAAGGCGGGTCGTTGTTGTTCCACAACCTTGAGGGGTTCTGGTAACTTGCCTGGCTCGCTATTGCTGCAATGATAGTCTGCGAGCTTAATGCCAGGTCGTCGCGAGGGAAGCGTACCACCGACAGGTACAGTAGGCACCGTGGTGGGAGCTGGGGGTAGGATGCCGTAGTTGGCTCTGCGGTTCTCGTCCAGAGAGCGTTGTTGGACTTGAACCCAACCGGAACGGCCGAGGTAGACTCCATCCACTTCGCGATCACACCACCGGACTGGTGACAGCTCGCGACTGCAACTGCCATTATTGGTACCACGATCAACTGACATGTTGCCAGCAATAAAGAGCGCAGCCGGACCCGCGTCCCGACGACGAGATGGCGGTAACGACGCGTAGTTGGCGTTGCGTGGCTGCGTCGTATTGCTGCCCGCATACTTGACCTGCAGCGTGGGGATAGAGCTCATGTGGCCCACCATGCTACTTCGTGTCGAGGGCCGCGAGGTGTAAGTGGACGTAGTGGTAACAGGCTCCCAAGGTTCCGACGTACTGCGCAGGTGCAGGATGGACACGTTGGGGCCCCTGTCAGAAGAAATAGGTGTTAAAATACAATTACAATTTCACTGGTGTACCAGCCTTTATAAATAAGGCACTGAAAAGATAAAAAAAAAATGTTATCACTGGACACGTACATCATTTCACTTTCAGAGAAAATATTCGTAAAGGCAAAACGGGCAAAATGTATCAATAAATGTATCAATAAATGACAGTTATGCACATTACCGATTGGCTACCGCATACTGAAACACTTGCTGAGATTTCACGTGGTTTTCCCGAGTCTTTAGGAGAAATGCCGCCATATTGATTCAGACTAGAACTAAACTTAGTCCCTCTTTTCAACACCCTACCATATTTCATTTGGACTCACATAATATCGGCAGTTGAAACAGCGCCGTAAAATAATATACAAGTCCGACTATTCTAAATTTATATTTAGTCACAATTAATAGAAACAGTCACAGTTATTATTTCGTTTTACCTTAAAATACAATATTGTTATTTGTAATCTCAACACAGTAACACTCGCCTTTACATCATGCCATTTCCAGCATTCACTATAAGTGCAGGTACGATCTTTCAAACTAAATCGAGCCATTGTCGACAGTCTTGTGTCCTATTTTCATGGACGAATGTGAAGGTACAGCACGACAGTTCAGCCATTTCGTATCATTTTTAAGATTCCTCTTAATATGATCTTCCCCTGCCATGTAGGCTTACCAACTTGCCTTTTACTTTCCAGTGTGTTGCACAAAATGTTGTGTGGATTATTCAAATATATTATGCGTGCTACATGCTTTGCCGATTTCATCCTCTGTACTCTGATCAGGCGGAAAATACAACCTTAGCATTTCCTTATACAATTTTCTCCAACCTCCTATTGCATTCGGCAATTTATATTGTTATGTTATGACTGGAGACCCAGTTGCATCGTACATAAAACAAGCAAGGACGTAGATTTATACGCTTTACTCTTAAAGGTTTTTGATGTAGGCAGTGACACACACGATTATGAACAAAAGGGAATTAAGAATTTCCTGAATTTAAATGTCGTGAGTGCAATTTTGACGTCATTTCGTCAGCTTGAATTAGTAGGCCACAAGGACTAAGTGAGGTGAAGGGAGCTCCAAAATTATACTATCGATGATATTTTATGCACATACGTAAAGCGGATTCTACTGACAAACACAGCACAAAATTCATTTTCATAGGAACCCACTGCAGTCTGACAAAGGGGTTCAACTGCACCTCTTCATGTTAAAATAAGGAAGTACTCTTACGTGTACAGATTTAACACAAAAAGTAGGTTTATTTTACCGATCGCTGGCTTCCCGCTGTCACATTTCACTTTCGCTAACAGTTCATAATGAGACAGGGATAGAGACTCCCTACGGGATGGAAGGCTCGGGGTACGGATCCCACTTGGGGGCAAGAAATTATCTCTATTTCACACCTGTCCAGACCTTAACTGAGGCCCACATAGCTACCTATACAACTACTACCGGGTCTCTTTCCTGTGGGCAAAGAGGCCGGGGCATGGCGTTGAATTCGCACAACCTTCTAGCGCCGATGTTAAGTAGGAGCAGAGTTATACCTCTATTCCAACCCCATGTTATAGGATGAACTTTTCTCAATTTATAATTCTAGCACGTAACTCAGCGTTGTATACCTTAGGCCTGATAATAATGTATAGTCATTGACACGTTTATGTAGCTACGATTAGTAATCATTTTATTTTATTCAGTTCAATTCAAATAATATTTTTTAAACTAATGTGCCTACTCAACAGCCAGATGACCAATTAGAGATAATAATAATAATAATAATAATAAGAGGAAGAATAAACAGCGCGTCTTTTCTAGAAAAGGCGCATGGACTCTAAGAAATTACGACAAACAGGATTGACGAAATGGGTTAATTATTCACATACAAAGAAAGACCTACCACATCATCGTTACAATTGCCAATGATGCTGCTGCTATTGACATCAGTACTACCACCACAAACACCACTAATATTACTAGGGTTACTTTTTTTAATTTTTCCAATAGTTTATTACTGCTAATTTTTATCTCTTCTTCACTTGATCGATACGGCACTTCATTCACCACCATTATATTGCACTATAACGTTCTGGCCTGATACTCCTGATTGAAGGTATTCTACTTAGCCTTTATATTCAATATATTTACGGACATACAATAAAAACTGCGTCACACAGCCTTCATTATATCAGCACAGGGTGTTCAGAACTGCAACATCACAAAAAGTGTGCAGCAGCCACTTTGTTCTCACTTAAGGAGCGTAGAGATCCCCAGTTCTAGCACTTCACTGGTGCACCCAACACACTTCCTTTTCACTCCTTCACAAGATAATCCCATTAGCTCGCCTTTCATGAGCTCCACACCTCAAGAGACACTGGAGAATTACAAGAGAAACAAATGAGAAAGAGTTATTTTCGCCTTTCCGCAATTCCTACCTAGGACGTTTTTAAAGCCAGCTCAAAAACCGACGATCAGTTCAAATTGTGAAACTTTTGACAAGTGTTCTCAAGATATAGACCTATGGTTCGAGTCCCGTTCGTGCTATCACCTGGATTTCAATGTACTGCATTCAAACCAACCAAATTCATTACCTTACGGTTCTTGCCATTTCGCCAGACTCTTTCTCCCATTGTTTTGCGCGCTTCAAACCTCTACAGATGATACAGACTTGTTAAGGACGCAGGGTTCAAATCAAAAGCTCCAGGACACGGTACTGTTAGACGCTGTAAGTTTTAACTTCAATATTTTTCGGGTTATTGCAACAATCAAAACACCAGTATTGTGTATGTCAGAGTGACAGGCTACCCGATGGTCGCCGTGAACATCATGAACATCGTAGCTGTCATCCCAACGTGTGAAGCAAAAACTCGTGCATCCGGTTTCATGATCGAGTCTCCGAACCTCCGCATTTATAAAGCCCGGTCGCTAATCAAATGACCACTGGGTTTCATTACTGGTTCATATGATCAGATGATCAGTTGACTCTAAGGACACAGATATGTGAGACATTAGTATAAAAAGGTAAAGCAGTCCCATCTTTTAATAAAAGCTCATCACACACAAAAGGTGTAGAAACAGGAAGGAGAGAAAGCAACAGTAGTCAAGGTAGAAGCACTTAAAATTCTACTTTTTCTCTTATGTCTAACTTTTCTCCCCATTTACATTTCTAATGTTTTGCTATAATATAGCTTGATGAAAAAGAAAGCATTATTGAAATTAGAAGATGGCAAAGAGGTAGAGCTAGGTATACGTGAGGGTGGCTGTGGTACCAGTGCGTTAGATATAAAATACTTATATAAAAACACAGGACTGTGTACTTATGATCCGGTGTTTGTTTTAACTGCTGAATGCTTCTCTTCTATTACTTTCATTGATGATGGAGAAGGAAAGCTTGGACAGGCCCAGAGGGTTCCAGGAAGTTAAGGTTCCAAGATTTCATGACAACAGCACATGATAGTGGTAAGGTTGTCAGCCTTACGCACCGGCCGTCTTTACCCCCCAGGAAATGCTCATGGTACTCATTTCTGTTAGAGGCTGAGTCGACCCCAGAGCCAAAGTGCGATCGGAAGTATTTTATATCAATAAAACAAATCCATTGACACCAGCTGGGATCGAACCAGGGACCTTCCGCTTTGTAGCACAGCACCATAACCACTGTGATACCGCGGTCCCCGAGACGTAATTATAATTTAATAAATTCTGTATGCCAAACAACTACTGTAATTAATTGCAATCCGCTCAGGTTCAGAAGTTATACAAAGCTAAATAAGATAAGAAAAACATCCCTAATGATGATTACGGCAGGATAGAGTAGGAAGAGATGCGGGTATCATTGCAGTAGTCCCTACTGTCAACAAATTCTCGTGAAAGCACTTACAGAAATAAAATGCAAATTAGTGAAGTTAGACAACCTCGCGTCCAACACTAAAACCGGGCATCTCTTCAACAGACGTCGGACGCATTTTCACACTACTGACCATTTCGATTTATTACGTGGGAGACTATCTTCAATTTCCGCATGCGAATTAAATACAATTAACTTTGAATTTCCGTTCCATTATTTGCCAGTAAGCGGAAAAGAGAAATCCATGGAAAAGCTTGAAGCTACACATTTTACTTAATTTAATACAACGCCAAATGCAAAGTCATTTTTAGTGAATAATGACATTGAAAGTAGGTAGAAGTGGTCGTGGCCTAATATGACGCACTATCCCTATGTTTGTACAGAGGGAATGAAAAACATCAAGAAAAACTTCAGTCCGTGTATATGGTTTCCGAGTTTGAAAGCAGAACGTTCTTAATACGAGTACTCAAATTCAAAGATCAGTTGTATGGATCGATGTAGGTTCGTCATTCACCTTCCTGGCTAAAAAAAAGATAAATCTAGGTCAAGGTAGTGGTCCTTGAGCCATGACATGCGAATTTTCGAAATGAGATTAAACCGCGGCACACGTTCAGCGAACACAATAGTTCCATTTACTGTACTAGCACTAAGCTCTCTTTGACATGAGGTGTATATACACTTCGCAAGTTATACTAAATTCTGTCTACATTATCTACCAATGTCATGGAGAATTCTTACGCAAGGTAACACAGCGCAACATGAAGTTAAGTACATAACTGATTGGTGTCCGTTGATGTAGAATAGCCCTCTATTTTAACGCTCTGTGCCGTGTTCTGGGGGAAATCTCTCCCCCAGTTTGAGTCACTCTGACACAACGCCTTGCTAACAACGACACATTAATTTCTAACACATAATTTAGCAATACACTGTGTACAATAACTTATACCTAACAGAGGTGAAAATACTTCAAAGACAACGTAAAAGGGTAGAGGTAATATTATAAGGGAGCAACAAAACAGGGTGTGAAGGCATAAATTTTGAATGCAAAGCAGTGGAAGAGGAGGAAGAAGAAAAAAGAACACGAAGATGGTGGTGCTTAATTCAGCGTGGAACGGAGGAAAATACGTAAAAGGCAACCTCGCCTAATTTTGTGGGGCAATAAAGTCAAGAACGGACAATGTAGAAACTTAGTTCTGATAGTGGAAGTTTGGCAGAAAACCGAGAAGAAAAGAAACTTGTTGCGAAAATGTAAAATGGATTAAAATGGCTCACGACCGTATCAAATGGTTGGTTCCGATTTCAGTGGCGGTGAACTCTCAGGGTTTATCAGCCTGCCGTTGCAGAATGAGATGTAAACTTCGGTGGTTGAGTGGTGCAGTGGAAGATCTGAGAAATGTGGGGAAGAACGTAACACGGGAAGCCGACTCTAATGGTGGGTTGCAGAGCTGCTCACGAAATCTCAATCCCAGTACTTTGAAGAAGAAGAAGAAGAAGAAAAAGAAGAAGAAGGAAAAAAAACGTGGCTATCCACACAAGGTGGCGTCAGGTTACTGACTGCAATTTCCTCGATCAGTAGTTGGGGAAACTGTATTGATGCATTGCTCATTCGTGACAATTTAATGTATAACCAACTAGCAAACTAAATCCAGGAAGCAGAGTCCTTCTTGAGAAACTAACAGGTCCTCAGTTGGTCAAGACATTCTCCGCATTTTATGGAACCCGAATGTTCATACTGCATTCATAAGAGCCCGCCACTTGTTCCTGTCCTGAGGAGGAGCTATCCAGTCCATACCCCCTTCCCAATTCTTCAAGAACAATTTTAATATTATCGTCCCATCTAAGACTAGACCTTCCGAGAGGTCTATTTCCATCAGGTCTCCCCATCAAAACCCCGTATGCATCTATTCTCTCTCCCATATAGGCCACATGCAATGCCCACCTCATACTTCTTCATTTTATCAGCCGAATAATATTTGGTGAGGATAAAATATCATAAAGCTCCTCAATATGTACTGTTTTCCACACCCCTGTTACCTCGTCCCTCTGTGACCCTTTCTCGGCGCCCTATTTTCGAACACTCTCAACCTACGTTCCTCCTTCAATGTGTGAGAAGTAACAAACTCACATAAAAGCAAGAGTGTATATAAACCAAAATTTAATTATGCGCAAGTAAATGATTCACCAGATAACTCACTTTACAATTTTAAAATAAGTTTAAGAAACGTAGGATGTGTTGTCTGAATACTTTGTTTAACAATTACTGTGGACAACGTCTGCGTACATTTATAAACTGACGGCTTTACAGCCAAAGGGAAAAGTCTATTATTAAGCGGTACGGCGTTATTTCTGCTTGGCAACTGGCTCTGCAGAGAGTCGGGTTTTCTCTGTAGTGTGAAACTGTAATTCCACAGTGAATATTACAAGCTACAGCTCCAATGTAAATGTAAATGTAAATAAAAACAGACAACTCAGTGCGATAATTCATTCCTCGTTTCATTTGAGAAACAAGAAATGAAATTATTTACTGGCAACGCATTTAAACAAAGCACAAACAATTAGAACACATGACTATTAGGTCTATACGAAGTGGAAATAGGATGTATTCCTCTATATTTCTCTTTGAGAGTGCCTGATAGCCTTACAACACGCGTAACGCAACTCAGAGCTAAACGTACCACAAGAAGAGCTCTATTATACGCGTGGCTCAGTTAACGACAGAAGGATCCTTACTTTTGTCACCGTCTGTTTCATGTGGTTGGCTTATATGCAACACACCAGTGTTTGTGAAGATATGCCGTTCATCTCTTCTTATCTGCTTCTACTGTACCAAAATCTTTCTATTGTATCTCAGCATGGAAATGATAAATGGCTGTCTAGTCATTTTAATTTCGGTCCGACACGAAGATGTTTTAAGATCCCAGATTTCAGTAATTCCTGTAGACTGCAATATGTATGGTCTACATCAACAAAAACCCAATGTCAGCGCAAATGAAATATTGCCAAAACATACTGTTCGCGGCTACAATACAGTACAGAAATACTAAAGATATCTTAATGAATATAAAAATTTCAGATCTTCAACTGCACAGTTAGAGTTTTAAAATAAATTCTTCTGACAATAATACCCAGCAATCTAGGTTATTTAAAATGGGAAAAAAAGGAAAGAAGAAATGAATGCCTTTGAAAAGAATAACACAGCGTACAGCCTCCCAATCCATGACAGCTTCACGTCAGGATTCTGCTGCTATCTGTATGGATAAAGTTCTAGCATTCGTGACGTGCAAAGTTTTGCATTTGAACGGCCAGTCTCCCAAAAATGTAAAAACATAAACGCATACAAAGAATTTTCGTTGTTACACCGTGCATGTTGTCGAGTTATTCAATTATTATACCAACTACTGCACATATACAAAATTTATAACATTTACACATTAAAACATTAAAAACGCTCCGACATGTTTCGGTCCTAGGACCATCATCAGGGAGTCATATCGTCCTTGCTAAAGTTACACTATTAAAAGTGCATTCTGTGCTTCGTTGTAACGCAACGAAGCACAGAATGCACATCCATAGCAGGGCACTCTTCGCAACATAACATTACACAACACGGCATGCTGCCACAATACCCAACTGATACAGCGAAATTAATGTGACTTTTTATAGTGTGACTTTAGCAAGGACGATATGGCTCCCTGTTGATGGTCCTAGGACCGAAACATGTCGGAGCGTTTTTAATGTTTTAATGTGTAAATTTTATAAATTTTGTATATGTGCAGTAGTTGGTATAATAATTGAGTAAGCATACATAAAAATAAAACAATCCGTTTCAAATGTTCCATTACATCTTCCCATTCTTATTTGTACTTATCTAAACAATTGCCGATTAAAGTATACACCCTTCTACGGCACGCAATAGTTTTTTTTTCCAAACTTTTTGGTTGCGGACCCCTTTTCGCTTCCAAAAATAACGACGGATCCTGCACACCCTTGCTCACGTAAATACAGAGTGTCCGGATGATATGTAATCAAAATTAGAAATGTTTATCTCAGAACTGATTTAAATAGCTACGAATTGACACCACTAACAAACGTAACAATACATTGCATGATTTGAACTTAATTAAAATGACTGTCGTTCGCTTCGTAGATACAGCAAGTTTCTTAATTAGATATTGTAACGGGGACATGCGAAATTAACACATCCCCAATTAAAGAAGTTCCGCGATTATTTTCAACAACACATTAGTCCTGTAATTTTAAAAAAATATACGTAAACACTAACCTAACCATTAAAAAATATCCATGGATCCCCTGGAAAGTAATCGCGCGAGGGGGGGGGGATCCACGGAGTACACTTTGGGAACCATTGACTTAGAAGGTTAGTCTCATGCTTCTCACAGCGGAGGGCCGGGTTCTATCCCACGTCAGTCCATGTGGGATTTGTCACGGAGAGAGTGGCAAAAGGAGAGATTTTGCTCAGAGTATTTCACTTTTTCACTGTCAATATTACTGCAACAACAATCCATACTCATTCATTTATCACCGACACTATATAATATTAGCAAATGGCGGCGTCTTAAATAACACACTTTAGAATATACGAAATTCTTGATTATAGTTGTTTTGTATAGAAGAGAAAATTTTGTCCAAGACAGAATTACACATGCCTGGAAATGGATAAAATTACGTGCTGAGGGGATTCTTCCTTAACACAAACCGTGATGATGCTTAAAACATCAACAAAAGTGCGCTCCGAGGTTGATATGTGGGAAGTTCCGTCCATATTAGACATCGTTCCGGTAAACGTTTGTGTCAGTTGGTAGCACGGATTGCATAATTGTATTTTACGAGATTATGATGCTTGGAAAATGCAAAACAGCAAAGAGCAAACAGATGGGTCATCCGAAAAGAGCTAAGTTAGAAAATCGGAGAGAAATATGATTAAAGTGAGTTATTTTACTAAAATATTTACATATTTCTTGCAGGCGAAAACACGACAACACACTAAAGTAAAACAAAACATTTTTTGGAGATGCCTCTCGACGCAGAAATAAAAAAAATGTGTTGATACAACTCTCGCCACAGTGCGCGCGCAAATGAATCTCTTTTAAAGACTTTTTTCCCTTGCATGATCATCTGTGGCTGCGCTGCAAAATGAAATTCGATTTAAATTGCTTTTTGTCTACTGATGCAAATTAACCTTCTATATATTTGCGAAATTAAGACCGACATAAAACTGTATTTCTGACATGTTCTGTAGGCGTACCCCACACCACCGTTTAAATGCTTTTTGAAGGGCAGAAGGCGAGGAAAATTATACCACTTTTTCTTTGTATGAATCTACACAGGAGGATAAAAGTAATTAAGTAAACATAACAGACGTACTTTGCAATGATCTAAAGCAAGGAATATTCGTTTTAAATTAAGCACTCGTGAAACTGTCTAACTTAACCCTCTAAACGCCGAATTAAATCCCATCTACCATCTGCTGGCATTAATAGGAGCTCACCATATTCTCCACGTTAGTAGGGTAAGGGTTAAAGTGTTTCCACAGATAACGTGTTCGAAAGAGTCGCGCCTTGGACAAGTTTCGCCACATAATGATAGTTATGAGACTAGTAACTGGATAACTGACTGACGGACTTACTCCAGGGAGCAGAGTCCTTCTTCCGAAGCCAGCAGTTCCTCAGCTAGTCAAGAAATTCCGCACGTTCACTACTGCGTTCATAACAGTCCACTACCTGTCCCTCTCCTGAGCATTGTCAGATTGCTTATTACGGATATTATCGACGCACAGGGCTCAAACTGCACCAATGTTGGCTTTTCCGGATTCCACACAAGCAGAAAGACACGAAGAACAATTAAAAACCAAGCTTTTATGCTCTTTGATGCAACTTGAAGTCGCCCGTAAGTCGTGTATTTCAAGTATGTTAGACGTTCATATCAGCTATCACCAACGGCTCTGTCTTGCATCATAGTTACAAAAATTATAATTTAGATCCACTGCATTATACACAGTGGTATGTGCGTATATGTCTAGTACGTACGTATGTATGTATGTATGTATGTACGTATGTATGTATATATGTATGTATGTACGTATGTGTGTATGTGTGTGTGTGTGTATGTATGTATGTATGTACCTACGTACGTCCGTACGTACACTGCATACCAGCCATCCACACAGAATAACAAGTACCAAGTGTAGCACAAATACAGTTGTTTCTCCTAATGATGGGCCCATAGTCGGCCGAAACCTATAGAGATTGATAAATATATACTAAGAATAAATTGTGCACCAAGTTGGCTTTATTTACAAGTAGGCAATTATGTGAACATGAAAGGAAATTTGAAGAGTCGTCTTCATATGGAACGCTGAAGGCAACGCTAGTGAAACTTTCTAGCAATGACCATAAAAATTGCGTAACTTGTAGTAAATAACATAATCTTACATCGTGACGCGTTGAGGTTAGAGGGCGATTCATAATTAAACCGCGCATGCTACGTGGGTTGCTGTCATAACACCTCGATCTGCCTTTTACGATATGCTCCTGGCGTTTCATTTCCATGTCAGAAATGTTTCAGTACAGTTCGCCTCTTTCACACACGGTGCGTGAGTCGTGAGAACTACGTTATGCAATATTAATAATTATGAGATGGTGATTATACTGTACAGACTTTTGAAACAATGATCAGAGAAGGAAAACTTTCTGCCGTTAGGAATAACATTACTTCAAACAACTTTTCAAATAAGGGAATGGGACACAACCTTGAGGAAACCGATCAAGCTTGTCGTGAAATGACTACACCGATAGCAGACCCACACTTCAAATCCGCTTCAGAATTCAGACCTTGTTATCGACATACAGTGGAATGGGCTGCATAACACAAGGCCCGAAACATTCTGTAATGCCCAGAAAATGAAACAAAAACCAATCTGTACTTTTTATCGTCACTGCGGCTGTACATATTCGCAGAAAATGCAAACGAAGTTTGAACATAGGCTTGTCTACACAACTGATCACCAACATAATATTTTACGCTGCCCTGCAGGCTTAACTTCGATTGTGTGTGTTGGGTACACGTTCTGTCGTCTGTTTTATACCTTGGACGTCCAGTTATGTTTGTGTATATTATAAAGTAATTTCCACTCAACATCAACACAACTATTTATTACGTCTTTATATGCGTTAGATGGCTACATGCTTCGACAACTAAATGGTCATATAAAAAGGTAAAGTGATCCCGTTACAGACCCGGTGTGGCCCAGAGGGTGGGTAGAGGTATAGCTGCACTCTTCCATGACCGCGGCACTAGAAGGGGATGAGTGGTCAGCAGCACACCCCGACCGCACTTTACCTCCGGGAAAGACCCGGTACCCATTGTACTGGAGGCTGGGTGGGCCCCAGGGCCGGTCTGGACGGGCGGAAAATCTCGTCCCCACCGGGATTCGATCCCGAACCGTCCAGCCAGTAGCCAGTCGCTATATCGACTAATAGTCATATACAGGCCACTAAAATACACGAAATTAAAATTACACGTACCATTGCGAAGTCATTTTTCTAAAGTTACCTTACAAAAATGACTTTGCAATGGTAATTTTAACGTAACTGTACTTGTAGTTGTTTATAAGTATAGCTGTTTAGTTCTTTTGTTAACATTCGCTGAATAATCCGTATAATTTAATATGATACTTTTTTAGAAACAAGTGTTATGAAAGCTGTCTGGAAAGAATCCAATCATCCCTCTCAAAGTGAATTTACTTTGCCACACAAGTAGAGAGTAATCACAGAGTATATTAAATAGCAGTTACTAAACAAGTAATATTACGCACGAAACCTGGCTGAGAATAAACAAATATCCCGACTCTGAAGTAGCTGTCCTTGTCTTTATTTCTCTTAAAAAGACAGTGATGCTGTGTTTTTACCGTTTCAAAGAATTCTGCTGTTTCCACAGTTACGGCATTTCAACTAATGTTTTTGTGCATCCATTAATGCATCTATGCATCAGTTGCACACACAAGTCTGTTACAAACCAACTGAAATGTACAGATATTAATTACGCTGCACAATATAAAAATACAGTAAACAAAAAGCGTGATGCACTCAAGCAACTGTAAATAATTTGCCATTTTATTGCGATGAATTTATAAAAATGCCAAAAGTCGTCCATATGGATGTGGTGCACATGCTGTTGTATTTGCTGCGTCACTACTTTGCAGAATCTGTTATTTTGTTTCAGTTTCCATGAAGTTTCATGGAAGATTCATATACGTTACGGCTTATAGTACACAAATACCAAACATAAATTTTCGACAACTTTTTCAGGTGGTTCCCCAATAACAAACTTAATCGAAATCAGGTAGCCGGTTTGCGAGACAAAGCACGCACAGCGTCGGATAGGCCCAATAGATTGTACGCAACAGTGTGTGACTGTGCAGAGTGGTTAGTTTATTGAATAAGAGTAATTAAACAGGCAGGATATTTCACGGCACATGTTGCCCAAAAAGAAGGGCTTGGTATCAGGGTACACACGTGCAAGATTTAACAAAACATGATAATTTTCCCCCAGCGAATTGTAATTGATTCTCAGATCTACATAATTACAGTCATGTCTGGACCAGCTGTGTATCGCAGACCATTCAGAGAACGTATAACTACGAGGAAGCGTATATCTGACGCCCTGCTGGTTCCACAAGAAAAATAACGACTCTGTTCAAAGGACCGCCCTTTCTGTCAATGTACAGTTACTTTACGTGATTTACCAAGGGCTCGTTTCCGACATATTTCAATTGTTTCTGTATGTACAAACCTTTGAATCCTTTAGACAACGCCTGTTCAGCCTTTTATATTGTGTGGGAATCTTCGGCATAATTTAGTCTGCATGCGGACAACGTAAAATTATACAGCATGAGTATAAAAGCAATAAAACAAAATCAAATTCAGTTCGTGGGAACCGCGAAGAACGAGTAAAAAGTGTCATAAATGATAACCTTATTGAACAGGTATCAGATTTTAAATACTTAAGATACTTTACATCGGACTATACAAGTGATTTAGTAGACAAGCTACAGACATATTAACAAACTACATGACATTATACGGAGACATTTTGGAAAATAGGTAACTAAAGTAACAAAATTAAGAATTCACAGCGTCACAGACAAAGCGGCCCTGAAATTCGATTGTGAAGGCTGGGTGCTCAAGAAAAGAGATGAAAAAAGGCTGAAAGCATCACAAATAGAACGTGAAGACACCTACTGGAAATTACTAAATTTGATCGGGAAAGGAATCAATCCGTAAGGGACAAACTGCTTGTGCAGAACACTGTTCGGAAAATAGAATAGTATCAACAAAAAATGGCTACAACACTCACAGAGAATGGACACAAATAGGATACCCAAGCAGGCACTAAAGAATAAACCGAAGGGGAGGTGAAATACTGGAGGCCTGAGGAAAACGTGGAGGGACCAACTTCACCTTGAGGGCTAAGGAACAGGCACTACACCTAACCCTTCAGAGTTCATGATGATGATGATGATATAAAGATGATGATGATGATGACAAAATGAAGACTGAATAAATATACAGATCATTTTGTGTATAATTTTACCGTGTATTTTCTACACACCATGTGAATAAAATTACACTGATAATACAAATAGACTAATAAAATATACAACTCCTAATCTAGGCTAGGGTGTTGCTATTTTTAGCACAGTAGTTAGTAATGCAATGTGGGTATCCGTAAATAACTCCTCACAAGTCTTCGAAATTGCTTCGGCGTTATATCTCGGCTTGGCCTTGGTATTGGTTAAATGACATCTCTTTTCTGTAGTCTCTACGGACAACGCAACACTGTCGTGGCAATGTGTCGTCCGCTAGTTACCGGCTGAGCGGGCCTGTTTTTAGACAGGAATGAACAAAACCACTTTCACAGGAACTCCACAGACAAATTAAAGTAAGAAAACAAAGACAGGGGAAATGTCAATGTAAGAATGACAACGTACAATTCTACGTCACATCTTTCACATTTTGTGTGCGTGTATTGCATCAGCCTATCTTAACGGCTTGCAACAAGTTAGGGCACAGCTGATGACTATTTCTTATCATCATCGTTTTACGTTTGGTCAGAGGTCACGTTCCTTAGGCGCAATACTGATTATATCACTGTTGGTTCGTCGCGGTACAAATATTGCACCTTTAGTTATAAAAACCAGAGCTACAGAGTAACAGCCATACATGCAGGTCCACTTACACAACGGATATATGATGGATATTACTGGAAGAACAAATGAGAAAAACAAGGACCACAGAAATTCCATCGCAGGGCTGGGAATGACAGTCCATTAACTGAAAGCGAACGTTACAGAAGGAAGGAAATAACAGATACAAATACAATATAAAAGGCATGAAAATAAAATATTATGACATTTAGAAATAATGTCGAAAATCGAAACCCGCCGTCACTATATAACGAACGGCAGGTGACAGAGATGAGTGATAAGAACGTGGAAGGAAGAATTGTGATTCTTGTGCGTCTCTCAGGCCAGATACGCTTAATCCATATCGCTGCTAATGGACAAATAACATTAAATCTTACAGCAACTCTTCACACTTTCCGTGAATTTTATTGACCCGAAATCTATAATTCCATTTATCATCGAAAGTCTAACGCCCTGTCCGAACTTAAATTCGCTGTCGAGTGGGAAGTAAAATATTACATAACATACTGCACGTAATTCTAAGCATTTCCAAAAAAGTTTCTTTCATTCAAATTAAATATCAACAGTACGACAAAACACATGGCAGGTGTACGTGCTCTTATGATGAGAGTTTTGCTCCCGGTCTCTGTTATTGTTTGACTGATAATGCGTGCAGTTGTAACTGTCCAAGCTGCTGCAACAGAGAACATCTGTCGTGCCGAAAATCACCTTTCGAATTCCCCGTTGAAAAAAACCGCTGTTCATATTCAAACGAACTTTCGCGTATGCAGAACAGAACGTGCAATTAAAACACCAAAGAGGTCAATTTTATTTTTAATTGCACATACAAAATTACTTGTACTAGTACTTAGCGTCTGGACTTTGTCCGTCAATTGATATTCCAAACACACAAAAGAGAAGAGACAGGAGGGAAATCAACACAATGGTTCGGGAGGGAGAAGTTTCCGTTCTCAAATGGAAAGATCAGGAAGCCCCTCCTCAGATCGGCCAGTTATACCGCGCTATTCGGAGTCTCTGGGCGCAGAATAACAAGTCCAAATGAGTAGGTAGACTCCAGATGAAATGTGGTGGCACACGGTGACGCACGGGAGGGGGAAGTGAAGGGGAAACTGGCGAATGAAGGGGGTAGCCAGTACCCTTCACACTACCTCGGAACATGGTGTATCAAGCATTACTACCGCTGATGCGCACACCTCGGCTGCCAGTAGCCGATTGAACTGACGCCCCTGCTGATTTAAATGGACTCGTCCGTTTCGCCAAAAAATGAAATCTGGTTTCTGCGCGTGTGAAATCACATTTCGACTGGCCTCTACCTCCTGACCCTTCTATACGAGCATAAAAACAAACAGATTTTCGAAAACGCTGTTTATTCTTTTTGAACATTCTTAACACTAGAAGAGTGACGAAATCCCAAAGCTAAGAACCCCTAATACCACGTTATAACACCACAGAACTAAACTGTCACGCTTCTGGGTACTGCGACAGTAAAGAAGAGAATGCATCTTATAACACTTTTATGTACTGTTTAACACACCCAAAAGCAGTTCTGAAGAAGTACATAAAAGTGTCCTGGTAGTACTAATTAAAGTTAGTTCAAGCTTCTACTCCGGTCTCGCAGCACAGTATTGTGAATTTCTTTTCTGCCAATATAGTAGCCGTCCGCGAGGTAAATAAAAAATTCATCAGCCGAAACTGTAATTTCTATTTCTCCCGACTCTGACAGGTGGTTTCCAACAAGACTGCAGGACCTGTCCTTCTGCAGGACGAAATATGGTCTGCATCTTAAGTACGACCAACAAGAGAGGTCATACACATGGGCAGGCTAACGTCGGCACAACTGCCGGCTTTAACAGAGCACCCAGTTCTGTCCTTGGTCACGATGCATTCCTTCCAAGGAATCAATATTAACAGCGACAAACAAGCACACTGAACAATGTTTAGGTTGTGCAGTGTCTAATTTGAATAGTCACTGCAACTAAACTGTATAGAAGAAACGTACAGCCAGGACAACGGTAACAGGATAATGTACAACCGTCTTACATAATATACGTATTCTGAAAACCGAAAGAAATCAGGTGCAAGTGCGTCTTCAGTCGGGCCAGTCTAGCCTATAACAGGAAAAGGAAAGTAATTCTGGAAATAAGCAGAGAAATGTGCATGCAGAAACAAAATATAGGATGAAACACAATCAGCTGGAGAGTCTTATTTGTTCAAACACTTCTAGAGAATACCTGGAAAGTATGTGTGCTTAAGTGACGATGAAATCAACTGTTTTCATACTGGCGAGAACAAAGTGGTAAAACTGTATATATAATAAAAAGTAAAATAAAGTCCAACTGAATAAACTTAACAATAATCAAAATGGGCAAAGGTGACATGTAGGCCTACTCTAGAAGCAATGACTGCAGACATACTGCATTAGTGCAGTTTTGATGAAGACAGAACTGTGAAAAAATACTTACGCACTGACGAAACTTTTGAAGATTGAAAGCAACCAAAATTATATATATATATATATATTTATATGTATATATATATAAATATAAATTTCGGTTCTGTCCCACATTGAACAGACGTTTTCCATTACAAATATCAAAGCTGTATATCGAAACAATCGATGTTTGGACTAAAAATCATGCAACACAAGTAAGTGCAGCGTGTGGTCAAAATGTATGATGTTTGAATGTCATAGGAGGCGCATGTATGTGTATATATATATATATAAATTTCAGGTTCTATCCCACACTGAACAGCCATTCTTTATTACAAATATCAATGCTGTATGTCGAAACAATTGCTGTTTGAACTGAAAATCATGTGACACAAATAAGTGAATCGTGTGGACAAAATTCATGTTTTTTTTAATGTCATAAGGCACGTGTACATATATATACATATATGTCAACAGTTGAGTTTTCAAGCATTGAGACAGCTACAAACAGGATGCTTAATGTATTTGTCGAAGGATTAATCTAATCCTATTAAAACAACGCCACACTCCATTCGCTCCGCGTTCTTGCAACTCCCATCACAGATTCACAGTTGTATTTATTAATAATTTAAAATGGATTTTTGGGAATTACAACTGTGATGGAGACAGGCCAAACAGTCTAATGAAGACGACGACGACGGTGGTGATGGTAATGATGAAAACATTTGTTTACATTTTCGAGCCGGAACCTCGACAGAGAATCTGATTAATCACCAAACGAATGAAACGCAACAAAAAATGATAAATGGGAACACGTACAATATCACAGAACACAATATGCACCTTTATGCTCTTACGTTCGTGACTGTATAATCTCTCTACAAAATTACGTCCACGCGGTATTACTCATACTGAAGCCATTCATGACACGTGACATCGGACGAAGCAGCACGTGAAATAGGACTTCCATATTATGTAAAAGGAGCAGACATGCCGAGTGGTAAATGAAGATGGAGTGTAACAGCAGTGGATGTTATTCTGGCTTTATTGTTTACTGATCGCTGTTAGCAATCGCACTGTAACTTGATTAGTGGGGAGCGGCCCGCCCTCATGTTGTAGTTGTATCGGTTTAAATCGAATTAACACCCATGACAGCTAGGAGTGCCGAACGTGTTTCAATACAGACACACTAAGGTTCAGGTATCTGCAGTAATGTACTTAACTGTTGTCTCATTTTAATATGTCCGGTCACAGTAATACATTACGTTAACACATTCTTTGACAGTGGGGCAAAATTCAAATTCATGGCAACGGCAGTAATAAAGTACTGAGTTATGAAAATTAGCACAGGAAATAGGCGTTAATATGCACTTTATATACATGTATATACATGTATA
>Ga0131853_10004480_pt1 | contig 25046 bp, 26 predicted proteins | sample TergutLab28metaG_FD_92764 | JGI IMG/M metagenome (GOLD analysis project Ga0131853, IMG submission 92764) | Labiotermes labralis P1 segment gut microbial communities from Petit-Saut dam, French Guiana - Lab288 P1 (version 2) (version 2) | ecosystem: Host-associated > Arthropoda: Insects >...
TAAAAAAAAAATTTAACAAAAAAAAAAAAATTTATGAATTTAATAAAAAAAAAAAAAAAAAAAAGTAGGGGGGGGAATAAAAATGTCAAAAAAATAACAAAGGGGGGGGGGGGGGCGAGTTTAACATCAAATAGCCATTCCGATATAAGCCAAAATAAAAAACAAAAATCCCGACCAACCAATTCACGCATATTAGCGTTATTGTTTGCGGGGATTTTTTCAATTGCTTTTGTTGTGATGGCGGTGGTTATGGTTTTGGATTTTACACGGGAAAGTGGGGATGCATCACCATTGCCCGCGGCTTCGTTGTTTAATACAAATGGAACAATTAACGCGGTTAATGCGCAATTGGTTTTGAATGCAGTAAATAATGGAAATCAAGTAAACAGATTTAGAATTTTTCCAGATTTTGGTAGTGGTAATTCTTTAGCATTTAGTCGGGTTAATTGGCATTTTGTTTCGATGGAAGGAAACAGGGTTAATTTTATTATGACAGAAAGTTTTTCGACGCAAACATATGATGCTGTTTTAACTACAGCAAGAACTACCATTCCACCGATTTTGAATACAATTCACACAAGCATACCAGTAGCAATAAGAAACCATATGTTGGAAAGTCATAACTTATTACCTGGGGCTGCTGCGCCAATTGCATCAACACCTAGTTTAATTACAATGCCTCATACTAGTACACTTTCTGCCTTAGGTGGGAATTGGAATATCCCTGCTGCTGGTGGTATTACTGGTAGATGGTTAGCGCACGTTGATTCTTTGCCTGGAGAACAAGTATCAGTGTTAAGTGAAACTGGAAATACCTTCTCTGGAACGGGTTGGAATGGGAGAATTAGGGCTGTGATTTCTATTAGTTATGCATCATTAGTGAATGCATTGCCACCGGCCCCAGTAAACCATACAGTAACATTCAATTTGCAAGGCGGAACATTAAACGGTTCGACGGCAAATTTTACGCAGGAAGTTTTATCAAACAGGGCCGTGCAACGTCCGGTTGACCCGACACGTGCTGGGCATACATTTTTACATTGGTCAACATCGGCTACACAAGGTGTTGGGAATACATCGGTATATGATTTTGGTCGTGGTGTTACCGCGAATGTGACATTAAATGCCGTGTGGGTAGTAAATCCGGTGGCACCAACAAATCGTGTGTTGACGATGCATCGAAACAATGCGTTGATAGGTGCCAATGTTGGGGCGAACACAACGGCAAATATAGGGCAGGGATTGAGTGTAACGATTGGTGGTGCCACAATTCCATCGCCGACACATGCCGGATTGATTTTCCTTGGTTGGGCGTTTAGTTATGCGCGTGCAAATTCGCAAATTATAGATTTGGGAATTGGTAGCGAATTTATAATGCCAAATCATAACCAAACAATCTTCGCGGTATGGCAAGACGCGAACGCCCAATTCGCACCAAGAGGTGGCGAAGTAGGCGGATTGGTCCATTTAAACGGAGTAGGTGGCTCAACATCAGAATTCCAAAACACATGGTTTTACAATCCATTAAATAATGCAACGATGCAACTACCAACCACAACATATATGAACGGAATATTTAGAGAAAACAACCCCGATTTCATGAGCCGCACATTTGACGGATGGGTAATGCAAGTAACGCACATGACGGGAACAATTACCGCAGGTCAAAGATTTACAAGGATTCCGCAATATACAAACAATGCATTGACAGCGGGTGAAGTTGAATTCTTTGCAAGATGGGTGTAATCCTTATGTTGTTATTCACTAACCACTGTTCATCAAAATATAATGATATATGAACATAACTAAGGCCATTATTACTTGTGGGGGATATTCCACCCGCTTTTTACCGATTACCAAGGCGATTCCTAAGGAGATGTTGCCAATACATAATAAACCAATTATCCATTACATAGTCGAAGAATTGGCGGAAGCGGGTATTACAGATATTTTGATACTATGCGGACGCGGGCGAGAGGTTACCCAAAATTACTTCGACAAAAATTTTGAGGTCGATACAATTTTGGCAAAAAATGGTAATCATATTGAATTAAATCCGTTTTCGCATATGAATATAATGTTTAAACGTGTCCCAATGCCAAAAGGCAGTGCCGACAACATTTATCATGCCAAAAATTGGGTAGGCAATGAACCGTTCATAGTGGCATACAGTGACGATGTTTTTTTTAATGGTAACCCAACAAAAGAATTGATAGAGGCATATAATAAATTTTCAAAGCCTGCATTAACAACTACATTGGTTCCTAAGGGTGAAGAATATAAATATGGAATCATTAGGTTGAACGAACGTGAATACATTGATGAGGTGGTAGAAAAACCTAAGGGTGATCCACCGTCAAGGTTGGCGGTCGTGGGAAGGTATCTTTTGACGCGAGAGTTTTTTGAATTTTTTGAAAACGATAAAGAATTATTTCCACCAGATAAGGAAATTTGTACAACGGCGCAACTTAATAAAATTTGTAAGGCAGTTGGTCTACGGTATGTAAAAACAACTTCCAAAAGGTTTGATACAGGACAACCTATGGGATGGATGGATGCGAATAAATATTATGTGAAACAAAAAATCTAGTGGCAAATTTGTCACTTTTTTTTAAAATTAAAATAGTTGACAGGGTAATACTATGTATTGTATAGTATTGTGTATGGCATAATATATAGAGGAGGTGACAGAATCGAAACACAACTTAAAAAGGGGTTGATTGATGTATGTGTGCTTGCCATTTTGTTTCGTGGTGATAGTTATGGGTGGCAAATAATCAAAGATTTATCAACAGTGTTGGAGGTTAGTGAAAGTACATTGTATCCCGTGTTAAAACGTCTTGAATTGGGAAAACTTGTCACCACGTATGAACAACCTTATAACGGGCGATTGCGTAAATATTTTAAGATTACAAGAAGTGGTGAAGAGCGGCTGAGACAATTTGAGGACGAACATGAGAAGTTAACATTGGTTTATAACTTTATCTTAGGAGCCATAAAAAACAATAAAGAGGAGGGAGAAAATTTATGACGAAAAATAATTTTTTGAAAGAGCTTGAAAATTCTGGTGCCGATTCAGATATAATTGCATATTATGATGAATTAATTTTGGATAGAATTGAATCTGGGGAATCGGAAGAGAGTGTAATTGCTTCGTATGATATACGGAAAATTGTGCGTGCTCTTGAATTTGAAAGTGCGAAAAAGGAACTTGATGTTCAAACAAACGGCAAAAAGGGACGTGGTTGGTGGATTGTTGTGCTTGCGTTGTTTTCGGCGCCAGTAACCGTGCCACTTGCTATATCGTTGCTTGCAATTTTGTTTTCTTTTATTGTTGTTGCGTTTTCTCTTGTTGTAGGTGCTATTGGTGGGTTGGTAATGGGTGGAATCGGAATAGTGCAAATGATTATCATCGGTGAAAGCGTTCAATTCATATTATTTACATCAGGGATATATCTAATAGTGCTTTGCATTGTGTGTTATGTGGGTGTATGGATTGCTAAGGGTTTGGTTGCGCTTTATAGATGGATGTTGGTGAAATTCTTCAAAGTTTCAAGAAGAAGGAGGGTCGTATAATGAAAAAATTTACTATTGTTATAGGTATTATTGCCGTTGTTGGTGTGTTAATTGCTTTATCGGGTCTTATTGTTTATGGTTTTGATTTCGTAGCATTGGGTGCGGATTTCAGGGGATCACGCCATTATGAATCACATGCAATCATCCTTGATGATAATGCATTGCCATCTACTTTAAATATTGATGTACGCGGTCACAACGTTGTGATTCGTGCGGGCGAAGAATTCGGTGTTAATCTATACATACACACCACCCGTACAGAATTAGATTACAACTTCACGGAATATGGTGGAGAAGTTTCGTTCAATATAAAAGTCAGAAGAAATTTTCAAGTTGAGTTATTTTCATTTACCCCGGCAAGATATAATACTATTAACATTATCATTCCTAATGAGTTCTATGGTGATGTCAATTTAGAATCTAGGAGCGGTAATGTTGATATTTCCGGAATAAATATCGGAGGTGGAAATATTGATATTGATTCCAGAAGTGGTAACGTCAGAATAACAAACACAACGGCGGAAGAATTTAAGATAAATTCTCAAAGCGGAAATGTTAGGGTTAATAATTCAAATGGAATCGAATTTTTAATTGAGGTAACCAGCGGCAATGTTAATTTAAACAACGTAAAGGGTAATGAAATTATCGTTGAAACCAGAAGTGGGAACGTCAATTTGAACAATGTAGAATTCACAATAATCAGAACAGATGTCCGCAGTGGAAATGCAACAATTCGTTTGATAGGTAATCAAGCCGATTACAGAGTAGAATTGAGCCAAAGAAGCGGAAATAGCTTTTTGAATGGAAGAAGGGTGAGCCAAGGTGTTTTAAGTAACGGAACAGAAGGCAGTGTAAGAATGATATCAAGAAGTGGTAACAACAGAATAACTTTTGTATGATGTTGGAAAAGGGTGACAATTGTCGCCTTTTTTTATATAATAGCCCAAGTGAAACAAATTAGAGTTATTTTGGGAATTGACCCCGGTTATGCACGCCTTGGGTGGGGGGTAATTGTTGCGCGCGGAAATGAATGTCGCTTGATTGAATATGGATGCATTGAAACACCGAAAGAAGAAGAATTGCCACAACGGCTAGCGATAATTAATGCGGAATTGGAAACGATAATATCAAAGCATCAACCGACGGACATCGCGATTGAGGAATTGTTTTTTTCAAAAAATGTAACAACAGGGTTACAAGTCGCCCATGCAAGGGGGGTTATCTATCTACGTGCCGTTCACCATTGTGGACAAATATTCCAATATAAACCAAACCAAGTTAAACAAGCCACAACGGGTGTAGGTAATGCCGATAAAAAACAAATCCAAGAAATGGTTAAACGTATATTGAATCTTGATAAAATTCCAAAACCAGATGATGCGGCGGATGCATTGGCAATTGCGATAACACATGCGGCGTATGCACGAAGTTAATTGCAAAATCAATTTATGTTGAGTATTGACATTTACTATATGCGTGTGATATAATAGGTTTATTATTTTTATTAGGGAGATTTAGATGAAAAAAAGAAATGTAATAGCGGCGGCATTTGCATTGGGACTTGGTGTAGCAACCGTATTTAATGTATTTGATACAAGAGATGAGTTTAATTACTTAAATGAAAAGTTTACTGTTGAGGATGGTGTTAGAGCCGAAGATGGTGAAGAAAATACAAGAAGTTGGTGCGATTTTTTGCCCTTAGCGCATAGTGCGGCAAATACCGTTGCTACTGGAATTTCTACGGTTGTTGTCGGCAATTACGCGTTTCCAGATGATCCGAAAACACCGAAACTGAAACCAAAGCCAATAGATGAAGATCTCGAAATTGATGATGATTATTAATTTGAACTAATGAAAACACCACCTGATTGAGAGGTGGTGTTTTTAATTATTTTGGAAGTCAATTTTGACTATTGTCTTAAATCTGCACCCGTTAATTTTATTTCTGCCGTTGTGTCTTTTGCGAAGATTCGGCTGCTTATTCTGTCACCGTATCTTTCGGTCATCATTTGTTTGTCTAGGTTGGTTGTTATGATAAACGATTTACCGCCCACGTATCTTTCGTTAATTAAGTTATATAGATATTCATCGGTGATGTTGCGGATTACCGGTTCGGTGCCAAGGTCGTCGATAATAAGTATGTCGCAATCCAACATGTCGTTGAAAGCCGATTCGTCTTTGTCGAAGATGTATTGTTTGAATCTGGTGACCATGGAAAAGGCGGTTATATAAAGCACACTATGATTGTTGTCGAGTAATTGTTTACCTAATGATTGTATTGCATATGTTTTTCCAGTACCAGTAGCACCAGTCAAGATTATGTTGTTTTTTTTCACATTCGGGAATTTGCCTGCGAATGTCGATAATAATGTGTAAGGTTTTTCAAGTCCTGTTGGTGGTGTCTGTTTGATTTGTGAGTATGGAATTCCGCTCAATTCTATTAATTTGTTTTTGACTTCATTAGCTAAGTTAAATGTAGGTTGTTTTGCAGATTTGTAACATTTTTCAAATGCATTATTACGTTTTGTTTTTGCAATTTCGAGTGCTTTGATAAGTTCTGCTTCCTTTGATTTGGGTTTAACTCCGCGGCCAAGTTCGCTTGTAAGTCGTCTGACTTCTTGATCTAATTTTACAAAAGCATCATCTAGGTGGGCGGTAGTGTATGCCGCATTGCGACGTTGTTTTTCGAGAGCTTCACGCTCATTAAATTCACGTAGTAATTGCTTTTGAATTTGTTCTTTGTTCATGTTGCTCCTTAAAAATCATCTTCGTTTAATTCTGCGAAAACTCTTCCTAATTCGTTGTCTGAAAAACTGTGTTTGATGAATTTTTGTGAATTTGATTGGTTTTCGTTTTGTGTGCCTTGTTGTTTTGCGGTGTCTATTGTTGTTACGTTTTTAGCATGCCAATTTGCCAATATTTTGTTTAAATATCCCATAGGCGAAGTTTTTCCAATAGCAAGGGTAGTACCGTATTCAATTATGTCATCACCGAAGTTCCAAGCGTTTTTCCAAGTTGAATATACATCTCTGTCGAATGTTGTCACCTCACGCGATAATCCGAGTTTTACCAAAATCTCTTTTATTTCTTTGTCTTTATTGACTCGAGATGCTACGAATTCTTCGATCGCGTTTGTTGATGTGATTCCTTGTTTGAAGAATTTGTTTACAACCTTGTCCATGCCGTCGAGTGTACGTATTCCGCTTTTGAAACAATATCTGGCGATGGATAACAATGTGTCTTCATCAAATCCGCGCAGTTGCCAATTGGTGATATATTGTTCAATTACTGGTTCAACGTTTTCGTAATACACGCCGATTTTTTTATTGATTTCGCGTGCCAATGTGATAAGTGAATTTTTACGTTCTTCAAAGTTTAATATTTCGTCTTTTTCAAATAATTTCATTTCAAAATATTTGAGTAGAGTAGTGTCCAGTCTTTGAAAGGTGCCTTTGACCTTTTTGGCTACGAATAAAATGACATCTTCCGAAAAGCCTAGACCGCCTCGCCATTTTTTCCATAGTTCGAAATCTTCGGGTTCTGGTGTTTTCTTTGAACCTAGTGCTTTTAATATTTTGATTACGTTTGTCTTTTCTGTTGATTCGTTTTCTAATCTTTCTTTTACGGCATTGACCGTTCTGACTCCTGCGTATGCCCAATTTTTTGCTACCGTTTGAATGTATGAACCACCGACGTTATTGCCCTTCAAATCTGCGCAATATTTGGCTATCAAAATTACTGCGTCTGGTTCTATGTTCATTGATTCGATTAATGCGTAATAATCCGAAAATTCGGTGGAAGAAATCATACGCCCGTCAATCACCGCCTGTATTTGGGCGTTAAATTCATCGTATTTGCCTTTAGCGTATTTTTTGACCTTGGTATAACCAGAACGAAGTGGTAAATATTTGATTTCAATGGGGGAGAGTTTCAATGTCTGGACAAGCCCCAAATCTTCTAAATGGGTGAATATTCCCAACACATCTTCACGTGACAAATTTAGTGTATTCGCGAAATGTTCGATAGTATTGTCGTATCTGGTCGCCGATGAACATAGGTACAAACCGTACATGTAAACACGTACACATTCGCCGCTTAAGGTCGGTAAATATTCGTTCATGAAAACGTTTGAAATTGCGGTCTTGTTTTCAACGACGTGTTGTGATGAGTATGATACGAATGGCATGTGGAATTGTAACATACTTATTCACTTTTAACAACGGCAAAACATAAATTGACATATGAAAGCTTTATTCAAAGGCATTGCCACCGCACTTATTACACCTTTTAAAAAAGATGAAATTGATTACAAATCGATGGGGAAACTTATTGAATCGCAAATTGATGCGGGTATTTCCGCATTAGTTATTTTGGGAACAACGGGGGAGGCACCGACAATATCCGATGAAGAACGTGGTGAAGTTATTGCATTCGTTGTAAAAAAGGTCGCAGGTCGAATTCCAGTAATTGTGGGTGTCGGCGGCAATAGTCCAAAGAAGATAATAGAATACGGTACACAAGCAAAAAGATTGGGCGCAGATGCCGTGATGATTTCGGCACCATATTACAATAAATGTACCCAAGAGGGTGGATATAAGTTTTTTGCCGATATTACCAAGTGCATCCAAATGCCGACGATTGTTTATAATGTGCCTGGGAGAACAGGTATAAATTTGGAGGCAGAGACACTTGCGAGGATTTCGCGGTTAAAATATGTTGTCGGTATTAAGGAAGCCAGTGGCAATATCGCGCAAATCGCCGATGTGATTCGCCTAAGCAAAGTTCCCGTTTATTGTGGAGACGACAGTTTGAGCTTTCTTTGTTATGTGTTGGGGGCAAAGGGAACTATTTCGGTGGCATCACATCTTGCACCGAAAGAATGCATTGAAATTTTCGATTTAGTGAATGCAAATAAAATCCGTAGTGCAAGAAAACTTTTCTTTGAACAACTACCGTTATATTATTCATTGTTCGTAAAACCAAATCCAATTCCTGTGAAATATTATTTGGCAAAAAATGGATTATGCCGCAATGAGGTAAGATTACCATTGACGGCTATGATTGATTCTTGAAATGATGTGCGATTGATTTTTTAATAATTCAATTCTATATTTGCTGGGAAAATGGTGCTGGTGGCTGGATATTTGTTGTTGACACGGTACAAAATATGCGATATAATACCAAATATTGCCAACTACATTGATCCATTAGCTCAGTTGGTAGAGCACATCACTTTTAATGATGGTGTCCCAGGTTCGAGCCCTGGATGGATCACCAAGAATGTCGTATCCGAACCATGGATGCGATTTTTTAATTTTTAGGGTTTTAAGTTATAGTTTTATTATTTGAGTTTATTAATTTTATGTGATATTATTTACAATATGGCGTTTATTGGTAAAAAGTGGTTTTCAATAATTGCGTTTGTTTCATTGTTGCTTGCACTTGGCTTGACGATTTTGGCATTTTTCTTCTTCGGTGTGAATGAAAAGCCTATAAGTGATTTTAAATTTTATTCGACGATTGCCCATATCTGGTTTTGGTGTTGGGGATTGATTGGATGGATTGCGGTTGTTACTAATTTGAATTTATTTGCGTTTAATTTGGGTATGACCAAAAAAAGAACGTTTATTCCGTTGAATATAATACTATTATTTGGTGCGGTATCTATTTTAATGGCGTTGATTTCAATAACCGATGGTACGGAGAGTTTTTCCACCCAAAGGATTTTTCATTGGACTTTTTCAATAGCAAGTGGGGCAATTTTGGTTTTGGCTACCTTTTTCTTTCTTTTATTTTACAAACGCAATAGAAGATTACAAATTGCTTCTATCGTTGCGATTCTGATTACCTTTGCGTTTTCTCTATATTCTTTTCTTTCAAATGATCCGATTTGGAATGTTACGGCATCAAGCCAAATTTACTTCTTTTTAGTTTGTTATATTATCTTAATATGTGTAAACTATATTGATAAGGGGGATAAAAATGTATACGAGAGATAATTTAATTGCTGCGGCATTTGCTTTGCCAATTGTTATTGGATTGATTATTGGGTTATACTTTTTGTTGCGCAAACGCAGTTTGAAGATGCAATTAATTCCCTTCATGGTAATTGCAGGGTTGTTGATTGTAATGGAAATAGCAAAACAAATTATATCCATTGTTAACGGATATAACTTTTTCCATATACCTTTACATATTTGCAGTGTCTTTTTGTTTAGTTTCGCCTTAGCGGTTTTCTTGAAACAGGGTTCTAGGGCTAGCAAAATGTTTTGGGCGTTGTCGCTTATTGTGGGTTCGCTTGTCGTTGCTTTGATGTTGATTGGACCTAATATTATTTTATCGGGAAGTATTAATACTTCTTCTGCTACATCACTTTTTATGTCTATACACACTATTGTTTATCATTACATATTAATTGTGTTTGTTGTGCTTGCCTTCATGTTTGGGTTTCATAAAAAACTTAGTTTTCTTGATTTGATGTTAGGTATTGCTGCCTTTGCAGTATTCTTGATTATTGCGATTATTATGTCGAATGTCTTGGATACAAATTACTCTGCATTTTTGAGAGATTTTGTTTTCATCAGTATGTTTGATTTGCCGTTGTGGCTTTATCAAATGTTTGGTTTCTTGATATATACTGCGGGCGCATTCATTATTGCGGCAATAATTTTTGGTGTTAACCGCATTAAACGCAAAAACAGAATTGACGCATAATAAAAAGTTTTGAAACACACTTTTGGGATGGTATTTATGAAACAAAAGTTAAATGTAAAACGTACGTTCTTCATCGGGCTTGCCTTTTTTGCTATATTGATGTTATGGCGTGTGCATCTAACGCAGACGCCTTTATTGTTACGGCAATTATTGCAAGATCAATTTGGTTATGAAGACGGTGAATACTTTGGAATTATCGGTATAATAATGTCGATTGATAATTTATTTGCAATTGTATTGTTGCCATTGTTTGGGTTGTGGTCGGACAAGACCAAAAACCGTCTTGGAAAACGTATGACGTTTATTGTAGCTGGCGCAATCCTCAGTGCAATTTTCTTTCCGCTAATGGCCGGTATGTTTTTGATAGGACGTGTTGGGTGGTTTATAGCTATGTTGGCGCTTATGAAGGTGTCTATGAATCTTTGGCGTGGTCCAGCGGTTGCCTTGATGCCCGATATCACACCAAAACCATTCCGTGCCAAAGCGAATGCAATTATTAACTTTGTCGGATATATTGGGGCGATAATTGGTGGCGGTTTGGTTATGTTTATGCCTTTTATACTCGACAATCCTGATACTCATGTTACGGGTACCATTCCGTTTTATATTACTGCCGTTATAATGGTGGCAATAGTTATCTTGCTTTTATTTAGATTCAAAGAAAATCGTGTTTTAGAAGAAATGAAAGAACAAATGGAGATAGGGGAGAATTTCTCCGAAACGCAAGAGAAGGTCGAACCAGACAAGCGATTGTCGAAACGTGATAAATTGAATCTTTGGATTGTTATGGGGGCAGTCTTCATGGCATGGTTCGCATTCAACGCGATAGACACCTTTGGTTCAAATTTTGAGCAAGACAGATTCAATCCAGACCGTTACGAAGGCTTTACTCCTGTCTGGCCAATAATGGGGATTGCTATGGCTGTAGTTGCTCTGCTTTCCTTTTTGCCTTGTATAAAATTAACGAAGAAAATAGGACGAAAAAATTCTGTTTTAATTGGTATGGGGATTGTTTTGGCTTCATTAACATTAGGTGCAATATTAACACCATTTATTTCGAGTTTGACCGTCGTGATTCCGATATTCGCACTTAGTGGTGTGGGTTGGGCATTAATAAATATCAGCGCATTCCCAATAGTAGTCGAAATGGCGAGTTTAAAAAACATAGCATTCTTGACGGGTATTTATTATGTAGCAACACAAAGCGCCCAATTTTTAACAAGTGTTATTTTCGGTGTTGTATTATGGCAATTAAGCGATGTGTATACCTCCTTCTTTTGGTGGTATGGAGTATTCTTCATGGTATTGGCATTCATCCTTTGTTTATTTTTTAAACCGAGAAAAGTTTCTCTTGAAACAGCCAAGGATGTTAGCCATATTGATAATGAAGACATAGAAACCGTTGAAACAGTGGAGGCGGCAAAATGACAAAAGAAAGATTGATAAAGGATTGCCTAACCATGCCCGATACTTATATAGATAATCCATATGGACCAGACGTGGATGTTGTCAAAAACAAAACGGGTAAAAGTTTCGCGCTTGTTGGGATTTTGGGTGATGCAGATAAAAACTTTATCAACAAAAATGCAGAAGCGGGTGCATCAGTCGCAAAAGGTGATATTAATGTGACTGTAAAATGTCCACCAGAATTGATATACATCCTGCGTGACCAATATAAAGCAGTAGTGCCGGGGTATTATTCCAATAAAAACCATTGGAACACCATAATTCTTGGTAAGGATGTATCTTACGAAGAAATAATCAATATGGTGAAACTAAGTTATGAATTGGTGAATTCGCCTAAGAAAAGATAATAATAAAAAAATCCATTTGACAAATACATGTTTTTGGCATAAACTAATCAAGTAACTATTCTGCGGGCGTAGTTTAGTGGTAAAACAAAAGCCTTCCAAGCTTTGGTTAGGGGTTCGATTCTCCTCGCCCGCTCCAATTATTTAAAAGGAGGGATATTATGTCTACGTCTGATCTTAGTGAATTAGTTTGGCTTAATGAGGAAATACAGGCTAATATTGAGAAAAATCTGTGTAACTTTAATCCAAATGCAGCGCAAGAAAGAAGAGCAAATAGTTGTTTCATAAATATAAAAATAGGTCCACCAACAGGATATAAAACCAAAGATGGAACACCTAGTCTGTATGACATAGCCCCTGAAGAATGGATGCCTCAAAGATGATTGATGAATTGTGACAAATATGCGGATGTGGCGAAATTGGCAGACGCGCTAGACTTAGAATCTAGTGGGAGACCGTGGGGGTTCAAGTCCCTCCATCCGCACCATAGTAAAAGATAAAAGTCGTATGTGAGTATGCGACTTTTTTAATTTTGGAAAGCAAACATAACGAAGATTTTTGAAGTGTAAAGGTTGAGATGCTTTGATAAAGCTATTGAAAATGTATTAAAAGAGGATAAAGAATAGATTACGATATGATGATTGCATTTAAAAATTAAAAAGACTCGCACTTGCGAGTCTTTTTTTTATTAGGCCAAGTAGATTATTGAATTAATCTTATTTGGCGCATCATTTCGTTTAGTTCCGAATCACGTCCTTGACCGAAGTAACGCATTGTTGCCGCACGTGCTAATACGTTTGGATTACGCATTGGGAAGAATGCATCCATAAACATTGCTTGCCATTCTGGTGATTTTCCGTCGAAGAAGTCACTTTCTGGGTCTGTGATGTCATTGTAAGCCTCATCGGATGCCGCAATGATAGGTGTTGATGAACCAGTTTCCCAAATGTTTCTTACCGCGTTTTCTGGACGGTTAATCCATTCGATGAAACCATATGCAGCGTCGATACTTCCTCTGTTTGCGGTGTTTGGAATTACAAAATTATTCACCCATAGGTTTGTACCTTCACGTGGGATAACGTACCCAATATATTGTGGTGTGTCGTGTAATAAGATTGTAAACATAGCAGATACCGACCATTCGATTCCCATGTCGTGTAAGTTCTCCCAAGCCAAAAATTCTTCAATACTTTGGTCTGGTCTTTCAATTATACGGTTAGGGTGCATATTGTTGCGGTAAAATTGTGCAACCGCAGCAATTTCTTGTGCGAAATCTCTTCCGTTTAATCCTTCTGGTCCGAATAATTTGTTAAGAAGGTCTTGGTATGCTTGGCTTGTGAAATCTGCGTCTGCGATTGTTGCTCCCGCTGCATCTTGACCGCTTAATTCAAGTAATTGAGTACGGTTCATTGCCAATCTTCCAACTGTGTAATTTTCACGTCCGATGTCTTTGATTGATGGGCGATGTGTACGTGACAATTGCTCCGTTGGATAATTTGGGTGAAATGTTTCCCATGTAGGCGTCAAATCTAACCCTCTGTTATATGCCCATAATGATGCCCAACCATAATATTCGATTGCTTCACGCAAGCCTTCGATTCTGTTATCGAACATGATTCCCATTGTTCCGTATAGGTAAGGTACCGCGAAATGTTGACCTTGCGCGCCCGTTGGAATCGCCCCTGTAATTCTTGGGTCAATTACCGATGAGTCAAATTGCCAATTTGCCGGGTAACCTTCTCTAGTTTCCACATTGTGTACGAAAGGTGTTGCTTCAGCCGCTACTGACAATGCGTGTAAACGGCCTAGGTCTAATTGTCTGATACGACCTTCTGCGATGAATCTTTCTACCATGTAATCACTTGGTACTGCCAAATCGAAACTGTAGCCTCGATTTAATCTACTGCGTAATTGTTCGTTAGAAGCAAAATTTGTTTGTCTAACTCTGAAACTGCTGTTGCCTGTTTGCGTTCTCCAATATGTTTGGAATTCGGCAAGTAGATTGTCACATAGGAAATAATCCCAATTGTGAATTCGTAACTCGTCGTCACGATTTGGACGGAATGCAAAGAACAATCCGATTCCTGTTCCTATCACAATGACGCAAGCCATAATGATAGCAATTGTTTTTTTAGTCATAAACTAAAACCTCCTTTTGTGCCGTAAGAAATTTTATTATCTTCGTGCTTGTAATTTTTTTCGTTTTTCTTTTCTGGCCATCCTGATATTTAGTGCTATTAATATCACGATTACCGTGAAGAAAACGATTGTGGAAAGCGCCCTGAATTCGGGTGCAGCGGGTGAACGACCTTGGTATATTAACGTTGGTAACGTTGCCACTCCGTGGTTATTGTAATTAGTAATAACGAACTCGTCAACCGATAGTGTGATACCCACCAAGAACGCACCAAGCATAGCGGAGAATAACATTGGTATCATGACCGAAAAAAATGCTTGAGACGGGGTAGCGCCTAAATCTTGTGCGGCTTCAAAAACATTTTGGTCGAGTCCGCGTAATTTCGGTAACACAACCAAGATAACAATTGGTAATGCAATTAAAGTATGTGCAAGAATTAACCTTATATAGCCGTATTCGATCATGCCAAATGTTGAATATAGTAACATCAACATAAATCCAGTAACGATAGTAGCGTTAACCAAAGGAATCAAATTAACCGCCATCATAATGCCGCGTGCACGTTTTTTCATTTTCATCATGCCAACACATGCCATCGTGCCGATAACAGTAGCCAAAAGTGCCGAGATTCCCGCAATGATTAGGGTGTTTAATAATGCCTCAATCAATCTGTCATTTTCAAATAAGTCACGATATAATTGTAAAGAAAATTCAAAATTTTGGAATGATATTGTAGTACCTTCAGTAAATGAAAATGCCATCACGATGATAAGAGGTAAATAAACAAATGTTAAAACAGAGAATATGAATAAGCCGAAGAATAACTTTTTTTTGTTAAATTTTTTCACTACCAAAGCCCTCCTCTTTTGTTGCCAACCTTGGAGGACTTGTTAAGAATAATCACGGTAAATACCAACATGGCAAGAAGAATTACCGAACGGGCGGCACCGCCCCCGAATTCTTCTGGGAAAAATGATGCTAATAATTCACCAAACATATAATTGTTTCCGCCGAAAAATGCACTTATGAAAAATGTTGATACTACTGGCGTAAATACCAAAATGATACTTGCCACAATGCCCGGTGTACTTAGTGGTAATACAGTTTTGAAGAATACACGCAAGGGGGAAGCACCAAGGTCACGGCTGGCCTCTATATATCGTTTGTCGATATTGCTAAGGACTATATAAATTGGTAAAATCGTTATTGGTAAAAAATTAAATACCAAAGCAAATAAAAGCGCCCCAAGTCCCGGTTCTATATTGATGAGGCTGAATACATTACGAAGAGCAATAGAACGTAATAATAAATTTGTCCAAAGTGGTACGGTGAACAAAATAAGTATGGTAGTTTTTCGTTTGAACCCGGCCATATTTAATCCATAAGCAATAGGGTAGGCTATTAATAAAGTCGTTATAGTCACGACTAATGCAATCCAGATAGATTGCCATAATACCCTTAATGAATAACCATCATTAAACATTCGCGTGAAATTGTCAAAAGTGAATTCACCATAATGAGAGAAAGCATGATAAAAGAGCAACCCAAGCGGAATGAGAACCATGAAAATCATGAACAAAATAAACGGCAATGCAAACATTATGTATTTCTTTCGTACCATGGCGATTTCTCCTTTTAATTAATTTTTTGAAAACTTATTCTGCTTCTTCTATTTCTTCGCGTAATTCTAATTTGATGTGTTCTGGTGATACTTTTATACCAACTCTGTCATCTATGTCGTGTTCGTTTGGTGTGGTTACAATGAAACGTGTGTCGTTGTCCGCCCATACTGTGACCATGTAGTATGTGCCTTTATATATGGAATTTGTCACGAATCCGCTAACCGTGCCGTCTTCTTCGTCTTCGGTGATTTCGACCTTATCAAATGGGATTGATGCGGTGACCAATGTTCCTTTTTCTAATTCCATTTCTTCTTGTGGGGTTATTTCAAATTTTTCGTCTGCAATCCATACAGAATCTTCTGATGCCATTTCTGTTTTGTATTCGTTGATTGTGGCTTCCATTGCCATGATGTGAATTTCGTTTGGAGGGAATTCTAAACCTACTTCGCTGCCGACTATTGATGCCGTTGTATCTTGTATGGTGAATTCATAATTTTTAACACATACGATTTTTTCATAATGGATACCGACGAAGGTGCATGATTGTACAATTCCTTTAAGTTGTGCGTTTTTGCTTTTGACTGGGACTATTTTAATGTCTTCCGGTCTTATTACTATGTCTACCGGTTGGTTTTTGCCGAAGCCCTTATCAACACATGTAAAAATTGTATCAAGGAATTTGACTTTGAAATCGGCAACCATTGTTCCACCGATAATGTTACTTTCACCTATAAAGTCCGCAACGAATGCGTTTGATGGTGTTTCATAAATTTGTTTTGGTGTACCGATTTGTTGAATTTGCCCGTCGTTGATTACTACGATGCGGTCGGACATTGTCATTGCTTCTTCTTGGTCGTGTGTTACGTATATAAATGTAATCCCAAGTTCCTTGTGCATACGACGCAGTTCAAGTTGCATCTCTTTACGCATTTTAAGGTCAAGCGCGCCAAGTGGCTCGTCAAGTAAAAGAACTTTTGGCGACATTACGATTGCCCTTGCAATAGCAACACGTTGTTGTTGTCCGCCGCTTAATGAATCGACATCACGGTGACCATAATCATCAAGACCGACAAGGGTAAGTGCCGAATTAACTTTTTCTTTGATTTCCTTTTTGGTGTATCTGCGAACTTTTTTATCGAGCTGCGTGCGTTTTTTTGCAATCGCCTCATCACCCTTATTTTTAATTTTTTCAATCTTGTTTTGTTTTTCATTATCGGTTAATGGGATCATTTTTAACTTCAACCCGAAAGCGATATTGTTAAAAACATCCAAATGCGGAAAAAGTGCGTACTTTTGGAATACGGTATTAATTGGACGTTTATGTGGGGGAATTGATGTGACATCTTTTCCGTCAAGTTTAATAGAACCGCTGGTAGGTATTTCGAATCCCGCAATCATACGTAAGATTGTTGTCTTACCACAACCGGAGGGGCCAAGCAATGTAACGAATTCGCCTTTTCGTATGTTAAGGTTCACGTCGTCAACCACAGTTTCTTTGTCGTATTGTTTAACAAGATTTGTAATTTCAATAATCCTGTCAACAGATGATCTTTCCATTTTTTTTCTTTCCATGGCTGCGAACCTCCGTATGAAATTGAATTCATTAAGTGATTTAATGCACGAAAATTGTTTGCCCGTACACAAATTAAATCACCGCTTGTTTCCTATAAATACCTCCCACTAGGACGGCATGAAATTGCCCCCTAGGATTTTAGATGGGGTATTGTAGCACAGTTAAAAAATAATGCAAGAAGTTTTTTTATATTTAAAAGGGGATGGCGGTAATTAAATCATTTGACAAATATCTATAAACCATCTATAAACAAGACATAATAGATTAAGTTTGTGAAACAAAGGAAAAACGTTATGATTCATATGTTAAATGCACCATCAATATTCGGTTTGAGCCACATTTTGTACGTGGTGATAACAACCATCGCAATAGTATGTGGTTGTATTATCGCAAAAAAATATTGTCAATCCGAAAAATCAAAGAATTTTGTTATCTTAGGAAGTGCAATTGCTTTGTTGGTGTCGGTATCATTGAATAGAACATTGAATGCCGTGTATTCAAATTTGTATGATGAAGCATGGCATAATTTACTCCCAACCACATTCAGTGGTATGACAAGTTTCATATTATCGATTTTTCTTATTATTAATTTCAAACGCAATAAAAACCATCCTATTTTGCATGGTGTTGTTTATATCGGGATTATTGCTGGAATCGCGGCAACGGTATACCCGGACTTTTTGGGTCAAGCGTCCTCAATTTTTTATCCACCTACCATATCTAGTTTTGTTCACCACACGTTGACTTTGTTTGTAGTTGCTTTGTTATTTATGTGGGGAATGTTCAAACCTACTTTCAAAAAATGGCATTGTTTTTATTTGGCGTTATGTGTTTATTTGGTCGCGGGAATGTTTATGGTTCATGCATTGGGGTTGCCTAGTGCGATGGAAATTTACGTACCAATTTTACCGGGATTATATTGGTATATAGCGGGTATGATTGTTGCCGTTTTGCATGTCGTAATGTTAACAACGGATTATTTCGTCAGAAAAAAATTCAAAAATAACGATGAGGCAAAGGCATAGTTCAAAATTTTCTTGTCTTACACAAAATTTTTTATTATAATGCCTCATGAACTTTTGGGAATTTGAAATTTGGTCCAGCTTAGTTTCATTTGGTGTAATTTGCCTTTTCATGATAGCGGGAAATATCTTACGCAGAAAAATTCCATTTTTGCGAAAGAGTCTTATCCCTACCGCGGTTATTGGTGGATTCTTGGCACTTATATTCCGTGCGTTTGGGTTGTTAGATTTCATTTCAATTAGTTTTCTTGATGGCATTACATATCATACAATCGTTATTGGATTTATTGCTTTATCGCTTAAACAAAATTATGGAAAGACCAAAGGCGTCATGATGGATAATGAACGCGCCACCATCAAAGACGGTATGAAAACGGGTGCAACAATTGTTTCTACATACATGATTCAAGGTATAGCGGGGCTTGCGATTACAATTGTCTTAGGCACATTCATTTATTGGATATTTGCCCCAGGCGGAATTTTATTGGCTCTTGCATTCGGTCAAGGCACGGCACAGAGCAGTAACTTCGGACGTATATACGAAGATTTAGGCTTTACTGGCGGACAATCATTTGCATTATCATTGGTATCAATAGGATTTTTAGTATCATCGATTGTCACGGTTATTTTCATAAACATACAAAAAAAACGAGGAAAAATTAAAGTCGCCGAAATAGAAAAAAGTGTGAAAGAAAATATAGAGTTAGACCAAGATGATGAAATGCCATTAACCGAACCAGTTGACAGGTTAACAATGAACATTGCCGTTATAATGGTCGTATTCATGATTACTTTCGGGTTCTTATTCGGTTTTGACAGGTTATTTATTGAGAATGATTTGCTCGGTGATTTTGGTGTGAATACTGTTCGTCCTATGTTGTTTGGTTTTAATTTTATATTTGGTATTTTGTTTGCATTTGCATTTAAACGGATTTTTGTAACATTAAAAAGACGCAAGATTATTAAGCATGAATATACGAACAATCAAACGCTAAACCGAATCGGCGGTACCATGTTTGATTTCATGATTATTGCGGGAATTATGTTGATAGACGTATCCGTCATGAGTAATCTCATATTCTTGGTAGCAATTATGGCTGTTGCTGGAACAATTGTAACATTCTTTTACATACGTTTTGCTGCAAAACATTTGGCAAAGGGGTATGAAAACGAACATTTTGTTGCAATGTTTGCGATGTTGACCGGTAAAATTTCTACTGGAGTTGCTATGTTGCGTCTTATTGACCCGAATTTCAAAACAAAGGCCGCCGACAATTTGGTTTTGGGTTCGTTCTTCGCGTTGTTGTTTGGATTTCCCATTATGTTGTTATTGGCACTGGCTCCAGTGCATCCATTGTTGACGTTGTTTATTTTAATAGGTGCATTTTTAGTAATGAATTTCGTTTTGTTCTTCAGGATTTTTATTAAAAAGAAAAGAATAAATGAAGAGCAAGTTGAACAAATAGAATTAACAGATGTTGAGGAAGTAGTTATACAAACAATCGAATAGCACAATATAAAAGCCACGATAGTTCGTGGCTTTTATATTAAGGGACCTTTGTTTTGGCAGGGGCGGCTGGATTTGAACCAACGCATGCGGGAGTCAAAGTCCCGTGCCTTACCGCTTGGCGACGCCCCTGGAACGAAGTGGAAGGAGCGAGCCAGTTAAATAATTAACCTTAATGCGGCACGGTAGTACCGCTTGGCGACGCCCTAGTATCAAATAGAAGTATGGTTGATGGTGGTGGACCCATTCGGAGTCGAACCGAAGACCTCCTGCGTGCAAGGCAGGCGCTCTAGCCAGCTGAGCTATGGGCCCTTGTACACTTCTTATTTGTAATTTACAACCACATGGGTTGTTGGTAGGGGTAGATGGACTTGAACCATCGACCTTCGCCTTATCAGAGCGACGCGCTAACCAGCTGTGCCATACCCCTATAGTACCAGTTCGTTTATACGAACAAAGACACTATAACATATTATTTGGACTCGGTCAAGAAAATAAACTAAGAAATTTTAAAGAATTTTTACGGACGTATAATTTCAAGGTTACCATAAGGTGCATCATTTATTTTCAATAATGTGGGTGTGTAATCGATTTCTTTGCCTATTTCTGATCTACGCATGGTTTTTAAGAAATTCTTTTTCTTTAGTATGCTTAAATCTTTAATTTGATAATCTTTAATTGCTAGTCCGAGTTTTTGTAGGCTATCCTCCAATTGATTATTTTTTTGACTTCCAATTTCTGTTTCATTACGTATATAATCAATTAAGCTTTTGAAATCAACATCAAGGTAAGCACCCAGAATTTCTCCCACATCGTTTATGTTCTTTTCAAAATTGATATCGAAATCCATGTATCGTTGTCTGTCAATTTCTAGAACAGGACCTAATTGTGATAAGACATTAACATATTGTTCATTTTCATTGGTTTTATTATGTTTGTCATTTAATGCACATTTCAAAACGTCATATGCGTTTTCTTTATCTAACCTACTGATGTTTAAACCTTGTCTTTGCGAATATAGTTCAGCAAGTTTTGTTGCAAGTAATATTTCTTGATTATTTGAAATTTCACCTTTGAGTTTATGTACTCTCAAAAATGATTGAATCAAAGACATTTGTTTTTTTATTACTTGTGCTTGTTCTCTGGTGATAAAACCAACTTGATCTTGAAGCAACTTGGATATCTCAGTTGGATTATAATTTCCGCCAATTATAATGTCATCAAAAGATTTAACGGAAGGGGTGCTTTCATCGAAACTTGCCTTATCGTGATATAAATTACATGGAACACTTCCATCTTTGCTGTCTTCGCGTAATGATTGCACATCAAACATACCGTCGGTAATCTGAATTTTCTTTCGTTGACCTGTTACATGGTAGTATAGGTATAGGTTATTAAGATTTTTATAGACCAAATTGTTATTCATGAATAAAATTAACACGAACTCAATTCAAAAGTCAATATGGCAATATTATTATTGGTTTATCTGTGGTTTGTCTTGTTTCATTAATTGTATGCTTTTTACGACTCCATACGCGATAACACATCCAATAGTTGCCGTGATTAATTGATTCACGCCCATAACCGTCCACATCGCGGATGCAACTGGTGGTGGGAATACCCCAAAGGCGCGTAGTATGGCATATATGCCGAATATGACACCGACTTTTGCACCTATACCGATGATGGATGCAATCATGAAGCGAAGTTCGATGTATTTAATTTTTGCGGTTAATGTTGAATTTTTTGGAAGTTGTTTTGGTTCAGAATTTTTTATACCTCTATTATAAAGAAGTTTAAACGCGAGAACCAATGCCATGTTGCCCAACCAAATCGCGGGTATCATGTAGAGCATAAATTGGCTGCCTACCGCGAACCAAAGACCTAATACAATTGATGATATACTTGGTAATAAAACAATCGACAAAATTTTTGTGTGACCGCGTACCTTGATTGCGGCAAGGACGAGTGCGGTATTAACGGCAGGTCCAACAAAGAATTGATGATTTTGTGCAAAGAAACTTTGTGGGTTGAATGTGCGGATTATAAGAGGCATTGCAAAACAAAGAAAACCGAGCGCTATTGCCAAGGCGATGAAAGCAATTGTTTCGGCATGTCGGCGTGTTTGTATTGTTGTTTGAATCTCCATAATAATTAATCTCCTTAAATAAATATATAATTTAAAAATAATTTGTGCAAGAGAAATTCTTTGTCATCATTTGACATATTCTTTTACTTGACAATTTTGTATGTTCGTGAGAGTCTTTATTGTATTTATAAAGGAGATTTGATATGAATTTTACTTGGGTTGATGGATTATTGCTAGGCGGTCTTTTGTTGCTTGTGTTTGGATTTTTCTTTATGCAAATGCGCCGCAGGAAGAGTGTCATGAACGAACAAGTTCAAATGGTTGACAGATTGCGTCCGGGGATGCGTGTTAAAACGGTTGCCGGTGTAATCGGACGTATCAAAGAAATTCGCGAAGAAAGTTCAAGTTTAAAAACCGTTCTTTTGGAGACCGGTAACGACAAAATGACTTCTTTCGTTTTGTATGATATTCAAGCGGTGTTATCTATTGTTGATGAGGCGGGTGCAAATGTTACTATTTCAAATGTGGAATTGACAGAAACACCTATAGATAAATCCCCAACATTTGAAGAACTTGAGGCTAAATCAAAAAGTGATTTTGATGCAAAAGATTTTGTTGAAAAAAGTAACAAAGGAAGAAAGAAGTAATCACTTCTTTTTTTGTTTGTGTTTTGTCATTCCAAATGCAATTATCACATAGACAACCATGAATCCGCCGACTGTGGGATAAGCGAACGCGATAATTTGGCTGAACCCGAATAAAGATAAAGCAAAGGCAATTGTTGAAAAGATTATTAACTTGGTTTTGGGTAATTTCAATTTTTTTGTTGCTTCGTTGATGTTGAATAACGAAATGACCTGGCTTGTGAATATTGCTAAAAATATTGTTACCATTACGAAGAAATTATTTGATAGTGCCAATATCGGCATCGCGTTGCCTTCCCTTATTGCGGACATTATTATAAGTACGAAAAATGATATTATTATTGCACTGGCAAGGATTGCGATTTTTATTTGGTTTGGTTTAAATCTTTTTCGTGCCTTTGAAAAAATGGGGAACAACATGCATGAATTCAAACCAGAATATATGATTGCGGACAATATTGCACGCCCAATGCGTATTTCACTTTGAGGAATATGTGATATGTTTGGTATCGTTACTACAAGAATTGTTACAAGCACAAATATCATTATCCATTTGTTTACCCACATTAATTTGTCGAATCCGAATATGACTATGGTGATTGAAATTGCCAAAGCAATGCCTGCGGTCAAAATTCCCGCAATTTGTGCAATTCCCGCCGTCATGGCAATAAAGAAAACAAAATATATAGGAATGAAAACAAATGCGCTTGGTTTGTGTCCACGTGAATCAAGTATATATATGAGATAGATATTAATCAAAAGAAAGACACCAACTAAAATTGCAATCACCCAAGGCGGTAACCCAACACCACCGAAGAAAGCAATCAATTCTGCACCAGTAGCAAAACCAGCACCAATGATAGAAGATATTATAAGAAAAGTAAGTGCAATCATCGCCGGTTCCTTTTAAATTTAATTTTTATGAATCTTCATCCTTACCAACAAAGAGTTTCATTAAATACATGTTGTTTTTGACTTTTTCATCATTGCCCGCCATAAGGTTGTTGTGTAGTAATCCTAATATTATGGGAGGTAAAAAAATTTCCTCATCAATTAATCCGCGGTATTCTTTGTTACTTTCTTCAATTTGCCCAAGATTCGACAAACATTTTGCGATGAAGATTCTTATTGATACTTCTTTTTCTTTGCGGTAGTTTTTGGCAACCGTCAATGCCTTTCGTGCTTCTTTCAATGCGGGTTCAGTTTTGCCGTCGCCGTAAAATAATTCTGCACGTGAAATATAAAATTCCAATATGTCAATGTCCATTGTGGTGACCTTCGCACAAACTTTTCCATCTTGCTTCATATAATATAGTTATGAATTGTTTCGACAGAATAAGACAAATTTACCACCCCGATGCTAGACCCCTCGAGGGGTCGTCGCTAAGAAAGAGGTAGCGGGGCTGGCGCCCCGCATACCCCTTTAATAATATTGATGTTACATCTCAAGTAGGTAACTGTGCCAAAGTCTTTGAGTGAGGTCTTAATTTAACGGTGTGTATTGTATCTTAATAGATGGGCGTGCAGGGCGTAGCCCCGCCAACCCTCTTAGGTAGACGACCCCTTGAGGGGTCTAGCATTGGGGTGGTATATAATTCCTATATTGACAATATGTCATTTCTATGTTATATTAGGGGAGTATAGAAAACTTCTTGCCAAAGACCTGACTTCGACAAAAACCCCATAGATAATTACTATAGAAAAAATTAACTTGGGTATTGACAAAGTTGGGTACATATGGTAAGATAACCTAGACTCAAATTAAAAAGGGGGAGCGCAAAATGAAAAAAATATTACTATTTAGCGCAATTGGAATATTCGTAGTGTTCGGGGTAATGGCACTTTTGCTTATGACCTTCAGTTTCACTGGGGTTTTGGGTGCAACGCCCGACCAAACTATTACAGTACGATTCTCTAATGGTCTTACTGGAAACGCCGAGCGTATTCACGACGTAAGCGTAGGGCTTTTCTATAACGAGGACAGCAACGAATATGAAAGTATAGACGGAAGACAAGCACCAAGAACACCAGCGGCCGACACATTTTCGAGAGAAGGTCACGAGTTCGTTCGTTGGGTAGGAATGGGAAGACAATATTACGCAGGTGACAGAATGGAAGCCGGACTTACTCCAGACAACGATGGTCAATTTATGGTTGCAGAATGGAGAGCGCGTAGTTTCAATATAACATTCGACACAGGCACATGGACAATCGAAAGACCAGATTCAATGACAGTTGAATTCGGTCAACCACTTAACCTTCCTACACTTGGACCACGTGACGGTCGCCCATTCTTAGGATGGAGAACGGCACAAAACGGTGGCGGGCAAGTAGCACCATCAACAATGCCA
>Ga0131853_10004481_pt1 | contig 25044 bp, 13 predicted proteins | sample TergutLab28metaG_FD_92764 | JGI IMG/M metagenome (GOLD analysis project Ga0131853, IMG submission 92764) | Labiotermes labralis P1 segment gut microbial communities from Petit-Saut dam, French Guiana - Lab288 P1 (version 2) (version 2) | ecosystem: Host-associated > Arthropoda: Insects >...
GAGGATGATCCCATAGAGGGATTGAAACATGTAGGAGATATTTTAAATCCATTTTAATCCAATAATGTGGTTTTAAATGGTTTGACAAGTATGTGCAATTAGTTGGTTTTAATAAATATTTTTTTTTAAACTATACCATAATTGTGTGTACAGCCGTCTTCCTGAATATGAACCCTCGGGTTCGAAATATGTACAAGACATTAAAAGATAAAGTTAAATATATATTATTTATTATTTGTACCAACAGGCACACACACACATATATACATATATATTAAAATATTAAATTATATTACAAGCGCTTCTACATGTTTCGGTTCTTCTGCACCAAATTCAGGGAGCTTTTATACTGCGTTTGTTAAAGTTACAAAATATTAAAATTATAGAAATGAAACATGTAGGTGCGCTTATAATATAAACCAATATTTTAATATATACATATATATATGTGTGTGTGTGTGTGTGTGTGTGTATGTGTATTTATGGGTACAAATAGTGAATAAAAAACAACAAAAATGCACAGTATGTACATGAAATTAAAAAATTAAAAATATTAGTTGAAGAATAAAAGAGCAACTAGAAGTCACTTGCTATTTTATTTCACTTCTTATGTGCTCAATATGTTTCGAATATTCATACATCCATCATCAGGAGTTGAGACTATGCTGTTGAATTTATTTAGAAAAGTTGCATTTTATTGGTCAGTATTGTATAATGATCAACTTTGTGTTTATGGTTCCGTGCATCGCTAATCTATATTAATAAATGTCCAACGAGATGCAACACAAAACAGTCTATTTGTTATTCTGCAAGTTCACTCCACATGTTTCGGACGTAAACCACACCCATCATCAGGAGTACACAAAACTGTAACTTGGCCACGTTGGAGGGAGGTAGGTGCACAAAAAATATGGCCTGTACCGGATTCTGAGGTGTGTCATCCCCGTTGTGTGTTTAAACTATATGGTGAGGTAGATTCAGTCAAAAACGCAACTATAAATATATGGCTAAATTATGATGTTTATTAGCAATGTAAAAAAACTACATGTTTCGGCCTATGGCGGCCATCTTCAGGTTTTGACAACTTTCTTGCTAAAAGATCCACACCCGCTACCTACAAATTCATTGACCCAACAGACATCCCACCAGACTTACCTTAACAAGAGCACGTAAAGTGATGATCAGATCTCAACATCACCACGCGGTTTTGGCTTATTATATAAAACTCTTTTACCAAGAAAATTGTCAAAACCTGAAGATGGCCGATATAGGCCGAAACGTGTAGTTTTTTACACTGTTAATAAAAACCATCATTTAGCCATATATTTATAGTTGTGTTTCTGACGGAATCTACCTCAACATATACCTGTCCCGGAGGCTATAGTTACAGTTTTGTGTACTCCTGATGATGGGTGTGGTTGACACACGAAACATGTAGAGCGAACTTGCAGAATAATAAATAGACTGCTTTGTGTTGCATCTCGTTGGACAATTATCAATATTGTATAATGATATTATAACGCGTTGTGCAGAGAACATGAAATAGTGGTGTTATGTTCGGTTGAAGTCGTGTCATGAATTTGAACACTACTCCTTGCAGTTCTAATATTCACAGCGTAGTTTTCTAAAAGGTTTACGCCAACAGGTTCACAAGAATGTCTTGTAACTTTCGCTTGTAAAACAAAACACATAAAATATCTACCTTCTGAAACTTTGCCATCAGAAACAAAACCACGAGTTCTGATAATAAATAAAATTACAAGCAATATAATCAAGCTATTCCTTTTCTGCACTACCCAGAACGGGAAAGTTATAACATCATAAAAAGACAAGAAAATTTAAAATTTAATACTCATGAAACACCCAGTTATTTATAGTTTTACCCTCATTTTAGCAAAACTTGGAATCAGAACACAATTTTCAGTTCAGATTTCTATACGATAGCTATGTGTATTTTTGCTCCCTGATTCAACCAGAGGCAACTATTATACAACCAACAAAGAATTAACAGCATGTTGGAAGTCAGTGCGTACATTCATATTAGAGGTTAACCACAATATTCTTCATCTGGTAACAACATTAGTGTCACTTTTATTACTATCTTGAATTTAATTTACCGTGCACGGCACCATTCGCACCGTAAACACGACCTCCGCAGCGTCTCTCAAGACCACCACCCATTCGAAAACTCGGCGCAGAAAACCATATGCTGCAATTCAACATCTAATGCTCCTGATGATGGGAGTATGTACCCGAAACATGTCGAGCTAAGAACACGTCAATAAAATTGCCTTATTGCATCAAGTTGGCATTTCAAATTATTTCACGAGAAACATGCACGGTCAAACGACCCTCAAGTTTCTCGAATTTTTTTGCCGTGACAAATATTTTAAAAAGTTCGATCTGACCTTCATCTCAGTTAGCTGTTAAATTGGAACGATACGCTCAAAATTAAGTTATCCCGGCAAATTAGAGCGCAGGTCTTTGGTGTCACATGCAATGTAACCAGTTTCGGAGCTCAGACATTAGAATGGACATATATGGCCCTCCTGTGAACGTTCTGTTCCTTGTAATCAGTAATAACGAACATTAAATAATCAAAATTAAAATTAAAACAATTAAAATACTGAACTGAAATTACCCGTAAAATGCAGTGAGTTGCATTAAGTAACACAACAACTCTCCTGTTAACCAGCTTAGAATTTGTTCGGTACACACAACACGTTTCATTCAGTAATGAGTCCTGAAACCAACGCGGCCCCGATGATGCAGTAACGTAGGCTACAAATACAGAGATTGAATTATAGGCAGTGACCAACTTTTTCCTCTTTTCCAGTCACTCACAATCGGCTTTGGAGAACATTGCAAAACTGTCATTAGTATTTTAACCAAAGTATGTTATTCGGACGGGATATGCGGTGGCGCAGTTCGTTGAGGCACTGGGCTACAAGTCAGAAAGTCGTGGGTTCGATTCTCGACGGAGGTGACTGGATTTTTGGTTGCATTGACTTAATCCTTATGGCCGTACTATGGCCATAACATAAACGAGCTGCGTGAAGGCGGCCAGTGCCTAGGGCTGACGAACTTACCAAATTCATATGCCGATTGACAGGGATAGCTTCAGCTTTATTATTATGCGGAGAGCAGTTAGTTTACGACACTAATTACATCGCAGATTGTACACACACACACACATCATCCGGGGATGCCGGGAAATCTGCCACTACTGCATTCTACGAGCTTCGTCTCTTGCTGTACACCCAGACAAGGTGGCAGCAGTACGATAAGTTTTGAACTGACCACACTTTTATCCCTTCTGACGTCACCAAGTAATTTGAGTATCCTCCCGCTAGGACTGTCGACTTCCTGTTAATTCGAACGACCAGATCTTTTGTTGTTTAAGTGTGTCGACAACACTGACTTTAGCTTTGGTGTGCGACCTTTGACGAGACGACTCTCTGTCGCTTTTCAGGTTGCCAGTCCTTCCCATCTGTTCTTATGTTAAGATAAATGTTTTTTATTTGATTTGATTTTGTCACGTATTTTCAATGTTCTTTTATTTTTGGTGCACGTGCTCCCCCAACACCCGCACAGAACACGCCACCCCAGGCCCTACTGAACACACCATGCATCAGACTACCCTTCTTAACGGTACTACAGTGGCTGGGAGATTATAATTAGTCTGATTCATATTTAAAAATTGTCCTACCGAACAGCAAACACATTCCGTTTCACTTGGTTAATTCTGTTCGTTCTGAGAATCATATAAAACACACATGAATGCAAAATGTGGATATAACCTACGATTTTGACGTTCCGGTGACCGTGCATCGTGATAAATTCTTATAATAAAACCAACTAGATGCACTAATTTCTCAAATTCATTTTTGGAATAAAACTCTACATGTTTCGGACAGTTCCTCTGTCCATCATCAGGTGTTTTTCACTGTACGCAGGATCAGGACGGCCGTCCTGATCCTGCTCGCAAGCTGTCAACAAACCTGTATGACATATACCATTGCTGTGCGTACAGTGAAAAACACCTGATGATGGACAGAGGAACTGTCCGAAACATGTAGAATTTTATTCCAAAAAATAAATTTGAGAAATTAGTGCATCTAGTTTATTATAACTATAACGTAGGATTTTTTCATGTTAAATCTGAAGGTACACAAATTATCCACTTGACTTTAAAAGGTTAATTATGAAGCCGTGCTGAATGTCAATCAAACACTGACCCAAATACGCATACACATTAATTACCTGAACACTGTACTCGGCGTAACTACGCTTGTCATTAAGTTGATCATGTTTATTCATTACTCATTTAGTGTAATGTATCGGCATATTCGTCTGTCAGCAAGGCAGATTAGTGATAAGGTTAATTCACGGCCGAAATCTCGGGGTCTAACGGGTTAGAAGACGATAAGGAACTCCGAAACACACTCAGTTCTTCGGCTGCAATTGGTTTGATCATTTGCCCGTTCCGAATTGCATTGTTACAGGAAGCATCCACACTAATGGCCATATTTTATTAGTTCTTATTTCATATGACAGAGCTTCACAATTACGAAAGTCATGCAACATCTGTCGAACGCCTGGGTGATCCGCAAAGTCTTGAATAGAAAGAATGGGGGAGGACAGGGTCTTTGTGCACAGTTAGCTATTACCCCATTTCTGCTTGAAGTGACTCGGAGATACGACGAAAATCAAGTGTGGGTAGTCATGTTCAGCGAAAATACTTCGAATCCAGAACGTCGTGACTCGGCCCGGCCTTCGGGCCCTGTTACGACTCCACACTTCTTTCCGTCGTGTAGAGAAAATATCAGTTGCAAAAACCAGTTTACGTTTACTGATTTACGAGGAGTGGTGTTCTCACATCGGTGACTGTGAAGAGGACTGTTTTGTGTGGTCAGGGCCGCGAGAACGGGTTCGGGCCCCAGAGAAAAAAATTTTGCTCCCCCCTCCCCCAAGCAAGGGCGAACCGGCTAAAAATCTTTACACTAATTCGGAAATACTGACACTCGGTTGCAGAGTGACTTGCGTTTGGTCCGAAGGGATTAATTTGTAAATCGGCAAATGATGATACTAACAAGAAAGACAAAAACGTACGCAACATAGTTGGGCCGCAGGTCCCCCTCCGGACCGAAGGGCCCCCGTAATATGTATCTTCCTACCATACCTGTCGTCGGCGCACTGTGCGAAACGCCGTCGTGCAGTTAGCAGTAAGTGTATTGATGTGTAAAGTGAACACTACTGACTCTCCACCTTCAGGATACACTAATGACCCAGGCAGCACGTTCCACTGAAATCTATACCAGTGTTCACGACATCACGCCTCAGTAAACAGCAATATTGAAAGTTTAGATTTAGTTTCTGTTTTGCAATTTTGCATGTTTAATGTGTTCTGAGTAAAAATGCGGTAAATACAAACACATTAACTGACGATTATTCTATTTCGGAAATTCTAAATTAATTTCATTGTGGGATTACGGGTTATGACACCGAAATGCCATGACGAATTCCAACTAAATTTGAAGTATCCGCAAAGACAAAGCGAAAATTCATGTACGTCCCGAGCAGGATCATAATTTTTTAAGCTCCGCGCCAATACGTTTACAACAAATTTGAAGTTCATAGGGCTGTGCATTCTAATATTCTTTCTATAGTAAAATCAACAAGATGCACCAATGTATCAAATTTATTTTATTTTGGAATAACACTCTCTACAAGTTTCGGACGGTCTTTCCGTCCATCATCGGAGTTCTGTTGTCTGCTTGCTAGCAAGCAGACAGCAGTATCTGTTTGACAAATGCCTGTTGCTGTATGTACAATCTTGAACTCCGATGAAGGACGGAAAGACCGTCCGAAACATGTAGAGTCTCATTCCAAAATAAAATAAATTTGATACATTGGTGCATCTTGTTGGTTTGACTCTAGAAATAAAACGTTTACAAGAATCTACTCTAATAATATTATTTTCCGGATCCCTCAAAGCCATCAGTTTGCTCTATTTCACAGATTTCAGCATAGAACTAAAAAATGGCAACTTCATGTTTAAACGTTGGAATCCTGTTCCTGGGGCCACTCACAGTGACAACAGCCGAACAAATATAGTTCCAGTTTTCAGATGTTAAGGACTTATCATTACCCGAAATTAAAAACTGATAAAAACAAACAAATATCTCGATGCAGATTTTACTTATGTGTTTTCATGATTATACCTCACGCTCGGTATGGGTTCCGGCATGTCTGTGTAGCTCACACCAGTTTATCAGAGTTCCAGCGTCGTAAATGCGATGGAAGTAGCAATTGTTTCATTTTCTCATCGCTATACCAAACCTTTCATGTGCTGTCACAGCTCAAAATGTAAGGAGGCTTAGTTCCGGAGTTCTGGACAACCAGTACTGTGGACCACCACATCAGATCCGCCTACCACGAAAGCCGTTTTCGAAATGGCTATTCGTGAGCGTCACACAACACAATGAAGCTGCGGGTGATCTTTCGAAAGTTATCTGCAATTTAAGCAATTAACTTCATTTGTTTGTTTCCTTATCCCTATTCTATTAAACACTCCGGTTATCACAAAAGCATAAACACTGATAACTGACCTAAATCAACAAGTGTACAGTATTTGTAACTAGGAACACAATTTTTTTTTACCTCAATATTTAACCAACTTGATGCACAAAATTTTTGTTTCACAATAAGTTTTATTTCACGCCTCTGCATGTTTCGAGCACATGTGCTCATCATCAGGAGGTCAAAATTGCATTACACAGCCTCTGGTATCATCACACCTATAGGTGGCCGTCTCGTGCACAGGTTGAGAGGGAACTGCAGTCCTCTGTCAACCTGTGCACAAGACGGTCACCTATAGGTGTGATGATACCAGAGGCTGTGTAATGTAATTTTGACCTCCTGATGATTAGCACATGTGCTCGAAACATGTAGAGGCATGAAATAAAACTTATTGTGAAACAAATTTTGCGCATCAAGTTGGTTAAATATCGAGATAAATAAACTGACATGCACGGTCAGCGAAACGTCAAAATTAGGAACACAATCTCGAAGTTAAGACATTACGTCTTCAATCAATGTTCGTTTTCCTCTAAATCATTCAAACCCCAGCCCAGTGTATCATGACAAGCTTGATTTCATCGCCCATTCACCAAGTATAAATCACGAAACGCGTCGTTACGTAACGCATTATAGCACTACTCTAATGCCATTAAAGCAGCGCTCGCTTTCAGACGCCAAATGAATTAATGCATATTAAGCTTGCATCAATGAGATAATACTTTATACAGTAGAACTACAATTCAGTACATTAAATCCATTGAAATGAGCTGAAATAGTTTTGCCCTATTTTAGCATTTGTAATTTGAAAGACCTGCTTTAAATCACACGAGTTGTTGAATAGGGCTGTCGTTCGAAAGGCATTTAAATGACTGTGTAGAGTCTCTGGCCACTGTCCAGTCTTTAATCACGTGATTTATTATTCGATGACATATCAATTTAAGGTTAAAGAGAAACTGTAATTTTATGTTACATGTGTTGTACATCAACTCAAAATTTAATCTCGTCACCATTTCCTTACCCGTCGACGTACAAACAAAAGCAGTATTTGACATACAGAGGACAGCGCATCGTGATATATTCTTATAACGAAAGCTAACGAGATGCACTATTTCTCAAATTTATTTGATAAAGTACTTTACATGTTTCGGACACGTCCACTACCCATCATCTGGAGTATCTCGACACTGTATACACGCAAGAAATATTTGTTATTCTAGTTCTGTTCGCGTCTGCTAGCGTGGTCAGGACGTGTCCGAAACATGTAGAGTACTTTATCAAATAAATATGAGAAATGGTGCAACTAGTTGGCTTTCATTATAAGAACAAAAGCAGTACATCTAGACGTTTTCATACTCTACCACCACACTCAATAACACCAAGTGGGTCCTAGCAGACACTAATAAACCAAAGGCTGAAGAAGTTTTACGACTTGTCCTTTTGCACTCCATCGTAACAAAGACGGATATTCAACTAAGGTCTCTTTCCATGAACCATTTCAAGACGTCAAAGTACCACTAGTGTCGGTTCCGCCCTTACAGATTCTAGCGTCCGCCACTTTAGAACATGAAGTCTTCTGGCACGTAATTGTATGTGGCTTTTGACCTTGAAGATGAATGCAATACGATCCTTCGAAACGTCGGGAACTACACGCCAAACAACATAACTTCACGTTTTAGAAGACTTCAGTCTTAAAATTTAGTAGAATTAATCTCATTGTGATGCATCGTATTACAATTGGCAAACTGGCGTATTGCCATCAACCAAAAAAAAAGTTTTATTAGTTTCGTCATACATGTAACATATTTCGGTCGTACTGACCATCCTCAGACATTTAAATACATTAATTTAAAAATCAAAATAAAATGCATATATATATTTTTTAAATATACACATGCATACACATATGTATATGGACATGTTTATGCATATGTATATGAATGTTATTCATTTCTATACACATATACTTTTTTATTTACATTTTGACATATACATATTCATTTTACTTTCAGTTTTGAAGACATGTATTGAATTTTCAGCCACACCGCTGTGATAATCTTGGGTCTTTTGTCCGCCAGGATGTTATTCATTTATGTACAATAGTTGGAAGAACTTGTTGTACTGTATTGTCCTCTAGTAGAAGAATGTTCGTACAAAATTTCGTGAAAATCGTTTAAATAGTTTAGAATTTGGAACGGAGGGATCCACAAACACTCAAGTACCACGAAGATATCAACACCCTAGCTTTTTCCATTTTATCAAGGAAAGTTTGTTTTCAAAAAACGTATTCTGTACACACTAAAATAATTTTGAAAATCTTGAGAGTTACACTAGCTGTACTTAGCAGAAATGTATGTTTGGTCTATCAGCTATACTGTAAATAATACTAGACCTGAAGTATAATTTACACCGTGACTCTCTCACAGTAACTGTTGATACAGCCACCAATAAATGGTAATTTCTTTTATTTCATGTCACTTCCTTTTAACAGAGGTCAGAAACAATCTTCTAAAAGCTTCTTAGTGTCAGACACAAGTTTCTGTTAGTACATTATTAATCCTGTTTACTTTTGCGATTCAAAACACTCGAAAGAAATTTCTTTTACTAGGGACGTAAAAGAGACCATATACCCCAAAGAAAGTTACTTGACATTCATTATGAATCTGTCCACAGAGAAAGCATTATTAATGTTTCTGTTCAAAGTGTGTTTGATGTAAATTCAAAGTGCATTTTGATGTCAAGATATATGCCTTGGATCTAAAACGCGGACGACACTTTTCAAACCATCTGTTAAACGCTACGTAGCCTCAAAGCAGAAACTTCGCCTCATATCGCCTATTCTGAATATTCGTTTTCAGTCATAACTTGCCCAACCAAAAAAATAAACCTGTCTGGAACTCAGTAAGTGATATATTGCTTTATTTATAAGTCACATTTTACCTAAAAGTAATCGATAGTTTTATTCATCAGTCACGTAGCAATGTTTGTCCAAACTAATGTGAAATTAGTCACTTTTTCAGGTACATAACGATTTTATTAAAATTAATAAATAATCGCTCTTTCCCCACAAATATAAAAACGTGAAATTAAATCGATCGCTAAACCCTTGATGGAGGGCAAAATTAAGTCATTAACGGGTACTATGCTCTGTAGCCCATATTTTTTCACGAAAATTTTACTATCCGTTATTAAACTCGTACGTAAACTTGCGAAAATCGATTATTAGCTTCGTCATGTCTGCTGTCTGTCTGTTTGTCCGTCCACCCGAGTGGAACCCCTCGGCTCCCACAGAAGGATTTTCATGAAATTTTATATTTGTGTATTTTTCGAAATTCTGTCGAGAAAATTCAAGGTTCCTGAACATCTGAAAAGAATGGCGGTAACTTTACTTGAAGACCTGTGTACATTTATAATATCTCGCTCAATTCTTCTTAGAGTGAAAAATGTTACAGACAAATTAGTAGAGAAAATCAAAACACACATTTTATGTACAATAATCCCCCCCCCCCAAAAAAAATCGTGCCTTTATGATGTAATGTGGAAAATACTGTAAAGTCGGACAGGCAATACAATACGGCGCATGCGCTTTGCATGCTTGATACCTAAGGCTACAAACACACACTCAGAATTTGTAATATTTATGGCTTTTTCACGGCAGCAATGGTTGCACGAACGCTCCTCAATGTTACGTTATACTACGTTGCCTGCCCTGTTTATCATAAGGACGAATCTTATACAAAATGTACGTGTAGCAGACATATGACGAACAAAAAGATTATTGGACGATTATTACTGTTTACAAATCTTGTGCGAAATACTTTCCAGTGTACTAATAGTAACATACACTCTCGTACTCCATTAGGCCTCTTATGTAAGAGTGTGCGATCCGGGAAAGCTCACTCTTCAGATTGTCTGCCAGATTGAGGACAGAGTTTCCCTTCCCGGTGGCGATTTCTTATTCTCATTGCGTGAAAATCGGTTTAGCGCCCAACCAACCTCCTATCCAACGGACGATAGAACCTTTTTTTTTACCGGGATGAAATGGTAGAGTCCTGAAGATGAAAACTAACTTCCAACGAAAGCGTGGAGATACTCCTCCATCTTCCACACTTGTTCATGGCGCGGTTACATGCCCACTGTCGGTCAACTTAAATTTTCCTGTCACTTGCTTAATTTTTACGCCGCTCTCTCGGTGTGGTTACTTACGTCACATTAAATGCGACATGGCCACGGTAAAGAGGCGCCGTTTCGAGTGAAAGGGACGGTACTAAGCAATATTTGGGAAACTCCAAAATGGGAGATTCAAGTATTTTAAGACATAAGCCGTGAAGATTGGCAAATAGTTAAAGATGTTAAGGAGGGTCTTACTGTCTCCATTTTCAGGATACAAAATAACCCAACAATATTTGTACTTCCTCCGAATCGTCGGTAAGTATTTAACAATCGACATGGTATACCCCAGAAAACTGGAATCTTCGTAACTCCCAAAATCTCGCAGTTTCAAATTAGTTGGAATTTTGGCCCAGACACCAAAATGAAAAAAAAAGAAAGGATAAGCTGTCGAAAGAAAGGTACATTGACAAAGTTGCTGATAGTTTTACTCCAAAGTCTGTTTAGCATTTCTTGCTTAAAACCAACAATTTGCACAATACACTTGAAACATTAAAATAACATTTTGAGTTTAACATTAAAATAGATTTATATTCCTCCTACATGTTTCGATCCCCATACGGTAAAGTGTGTACCGTGTTTACGTGTTCACAGGCATGCTACCAGATAACCTATAAAAATAACTTGTTTTAGTAACTTCACTCACGATATAGATAAACGCTGTAACCTTCACAGTGCTCACACCCTACAAGAGAGCGCCCCACAACCGCTACCAACCACATCCAGCAGAACCAGCGCAGCACAACACATGCAGTAACATACAACTTGTTCTCCTGAAGATGGGCATAATGATGCCCGAAACATGTTGAGAAATTGTTAAAAATAAACATCTAACTGTTGCATCTTGTTGGTTTTCTCTCTCACTCCTATCTTCATGTTTGTACCGGGCATCAATGATAATTAAACACTTTATTATCCAGCTAATGGACAATATATATAATATGTAGATACAATTAAAATTATAAAATATACAGTGAACTACGCACACGCACAGCGGATCAGAGTATGCTGCCATAACACCGACCTTGTCCATGTCAACGGACACGATAGAACCATTCTTGTAATTTTCAGCCATGGTTCCCTGATGATGGATCCTCTGTGATCCGAAACATGTTGGAGCACTTTTAAATATTTTATAATTTTAATTGTATCTACATATTATATATTGTGCATTAGTTGGATATTAAAATGTTTAAGAAATCCCTATGATTATTAAATTAATGTATCATGAAGATTCAACGACAGTACGCCTCTGTACAACTTGACCCAAACATTAGACGAAGTTTAATGTTTAGATTCACTGTCTTGTCCGTCACCTGTCTCAAAGGCGCCCCCCCCCCCGCTTCAAACGGCACGGTAGGTTAGATGGACCCCACCTCAAGTCACGACGATGTCTTTGAGAACAAAATGTTTACCTGATTTTTCTTTCGTCCACTCCACAGCATGTCATTATATTGGCTGCGATTCAACAGACAGTTTCTTCTTCATTGCACGACAGTCCATAGCGAGCCAGGACCTCCTAATTATTGAGGCTTCACGCTCACACTTACACACACCTCATTCGGTAAGCCTCCTCTGAAGGAGTAAAACAGACAACACTGGTGTTTATTTCCAAAATATCTTAATAGTAATGACGACCGTAAATGGAAAGTCCCTGTAAACGCTACTAAGGCGTATGAGGGAGTGGAGGTACACGTTCACTCATTCTTAAACTCGGTTTCGCGCCTTGGCTGCTTTACGACGGGAAAAGAGCCTCTCTCCAGTATGCACCAAATACAAGGCTAGTGACGGTCATATTAACTACGACGTAACATGTGTTAAATATAAAAGTCAGGTATTCAGATTGTCCAAGCGACGCTAGTAAATGTAAACAGCACATGAAACAGAAATAGCTGTCTCCAGTTTCGAAAGCGAGGTTCTGTGGATTGGTACAGGGGTGCGAAGGCAGTGGCCAGGTGAATGGGCGCGGTGGGGAGGCCAAGAGCCCTCTTCCGGTGTACAGTCAGCAGTGTGTGTGTGTGTGGGAAATCTTCGTAGTCTATTAGCGTGGGCAGACGTGTAGGAGGGAAATGCTGCCTGAAGCAGTGGAACGAAATTTGTCATTAGAACGAAATAGGTGGCACTGTATTGTCTCTCACAAACACGACCAGCAGAACAAAATGTACTGCAGGGAAGCTCACATTTTCACGCATCTTTACTGCTGTGTCTGATCGAGTCTACTTTTGTGGCTTCGCTCATGAATAAACAAAGCTAACAGAACAGCGTCTCACTAAAGATATTCACTCTCCGACATGTCACCCCTCTTTAATACCGTGTTTACACAAGTCCACTTCTGCGGCTTCACGCCATTTCTCGCGCCAGTGGCCCGACTTCTTGACCAGGCCCGGTACCACATTATCCAGATAAACTGACGGGCGACGCGGAGGTCTGCCGATGTTCGATTGTTCTTGTGTTGAGAGAATTGCAGTTGGAGCAACCACAGCTCTTAAGGTAGCATAAACGGCTGATATTAGCTAGCCTGCAATTAAGAACTTTCTAAATTCTTTCTTCTTCAGAAATCTGTTGGAATGAAAATGTGTTATTTCAGGCATCCCCCGCGAAGTACACGAGAACTGCATTCTTCTGGGTTATTACGCAGCGAGTAATGGTAATTTCTTACCGGCGTTTCGGGATAACCTATCGGTGCTATCTTCAAGGGTCAAGAACATTTTGGGATTCAGGGAGAAAGTCTTCGAAATTTCGGTCTCAACCAACTAAACTGTACAGCGTCAAAATCCACAAGGCCTTACACTCAATCACGAACGGTGTACTTGAATGGGCTACAAACATAGATTGTGAAACAGGAAGCACCCTTATCGGTCAAACTGAAAATATCTTCCTATTAATTTTCTCCGTCGTCCCCCACAGGGATTAAAAACTCCAGCCAGAATAGTAATAACATGCATATGAGCCAGCGATATTATTCCTACGTACGCATGGCACAGAAATTACAGCGTGTCGCACAGCCACACAGATTGGCCTACTGCAGACTGCTGGTTCGATACGGAAATTAATTCAAGGCAGAGCCACAGATCCACTGTCTAGCAATTTCATGGTCATATGACCTGTGGACTCTCACAAGCAGTAAGTATGGTAATTTTGATGCAAATAATTGCAACGCAACTAGCACGAAGACCACCAATCGGCTGATCGATAATCGCCAAGCGTCGACTTCATTGCATATTCAAGAATTCATGCTATGGATTACACGACAAATAAAAATTGAGTTTGTCGGATGTGACAGTGGTTTTACTTGGGCGGGGGCATGAGGTACAAACCAAGATAGACTGTGGAAATGGAACGCGACTATCCATGAAGAGTGCAGCCTTAGGTAACCTGTTTTGCTACACACGTTACGATAAATGGATCCTTATAAAATGTGAATGAAGAACCATAATCAAGGAAATGAGTGGCGTGGACATTTTGAAAATTACTTTCTTTACTGCAAAAAAAGTGCAATTTGGGTTATTAAGAACTAGGATAATATCAGTAAGATTCAAGCAGCCGAAAGTGTTTTGAGGTATTAGATTAGACATTTTTTTGCCTTACTTTACGAGACTAGAATCATATCAGGCTATATAGCATCGAAGACATGGTGGTGGATGAATTGGGGATTGGAAATGGTTCAAGAAAGCCGTCGTGACCTAATACCAGCGCTACTCCGGCACTGACGTGGGTGACTGAGAAAAACAAGACACTTCAGTCAGATAACTCTTTTATGATATTCACACCGTGCATTTTCTTGTGTTCCGTATTTTTTTTAAAAAACCAACAAAATGCACTAAGTAAAAAACAGCACAACAGATTACAAAACACACTGTATATCAAGTGTTAACTCCTACTGGTTTCGGCACCAAGGTGATATCGTCAGGGAATTTATCAACAGCAAAATTTTGTTGATAAAACAAGCATTTCAGGCACTATTCGCCCTCACTCTCATCACAAAAGTTAAAGTCTTGAAATGATAAATCGTCATATTCCACATCAAGAATTATATGAACACATTGCTGCAACAACCCCACCCACAGATGAGTCTCTTCTGTTGAACAATCACAGCTGCTTTTTTGCGAAAAAAAAAAAAGGCTGTGATTGTGTGTACTTTAACTGGTGCATTTTGTTGGTTGTTAAAAATCTGGAATTTTATGCGACACCTCTGCACCAACCTTACCGGTACAAACAATGAAAAGGGTATGAGTGATGCCGCTTGTAAGAAGCTTTATTTTAAAGATTTTACAAATAATTTTTGACAAAGTGAACGACCGAATAAATCGTGGGTTCTGTAATCCCCGGCCATACCCAACTACAACGACTCACTCTCCCTGCTCCGTAGTACTATATCGCTGTAGGAAACGTGGCTGTAAGCCGCGCAATATCCGTATTTCACAGGTTTTATTGTTATGATGAAGTTTATATGCATTGTATACCAAGGAAAACCGAATTCTGAACACTGATAAAAGATTAAATACGCACCTTAATATGTTTACATTAAAACAGAGCTGCGAGGAAACCAAACTTTAATAAACATTAAGATAATCGAATTTTATAAGCACTTAAGTGTTGGTAATACAATTTCGTACCGACGTTGCAACGTGTTGTTCACGAGTGTACGAATTAACTCGATACAGAATCAACAGAATTCACAGTACGAGACTACTGGATACTTAAAGTAGATGAAATATAGAGTGGGCCACGACAGCTCAGCCACAGACGTCCGCTCCATTGACACTACTGAATAATTTTGGTAGTTCCTGCGACAACGGATCAATTAGTTCACGGCAATAATACCGGTCAAAGGGATAGGAAGACCTCCAAAGGGACGCACAATATTAATTTATCAAGCTCTAGCCACATTTAGTAATAATTATCACGCGTCGACCACGTTCGTTCGTCGTGACCACCTGCCCAACTGTTAGCATTTAACCGCACAACTCCGATAAAGCGTCTTGCCATTTGCTCACCAACAATGCGTTAGAGGAAGCAGCGGATGCCAAAATATTAAGCCCGTTCCATCTCCTTACGCTCTACAAAGCGTATTTGACTAAGGCCCAAGATAACGTACGTGGTATACGCACTCGATACGGGTTGGACGATCCGCGGATTGAATCCCGATGGAGGCGAGATTTTCCGCACTCGTCCAGATCGGCTCTGGGTCCACCCAGCCCCATACACCATGGGTACCGGGTCCATTCCCGGGGGTAAAGCGGGCAGGGCGTAGCGTTGATCATCCACCCCATCTAGTACCGAGGTTAAAGAAAAAGTAGAGCTATACTTCTACTTCACATCTGAGCCTTCGTGGCCTGTTCTAGGGTGAACTTTATTTGCCTAAGTTCCCAGCTTCAGTCTGTTTTGCAGTTTTCTTCTCAATATTCAGAACGGAATCTTCTCTAAGTATCTCCTCATGAAAATTAGGGCTACAATCCTCATCTCCCTGGCTCTAGTCTCATGTCCATCTTTTTTTACTATCAATTTTTCGAACAATGCTAGTGAACTGGTCAAGTAATGGCTTCCATCTTTATGTAGTACACAATATAAACATTGGGGTAAAAATGATAGTTATCTGTAACATTCTCAAGACATTTTTCTCTCGACTGCTTAAAGTTGTTTGGTGTGTGTGTGTGTGTGTGTGTGTTTCGGCCCCAGTGTTGTATCCCGGTAGAGAACGCACCGTGGATGTTGCTCTCTGAAGGGGGCGAAACTCGAACCTCGGTCAGGGCTCGGAGGTGAAGGTTACTTGCTCTAGTAATAACTCACCATGCTGAATATATGGGATGTTTATTGTATACTAGTAGGTGAACTGCAACAAGGCGAGACCTCGGAAGTCAGTAATGTACCCATAGCGAGTGCTTAGTGGTCTGCGTTGCTCGATGCCTCGTGAATGCCAAAATCTGAAATTGCGAGATTTGGTGTGTAATATTTATTCAGGTGTTTTGGAATATGCCCTGACGATTGTTAAATATCTACCATAGTTTCGGAGAAGTATCAAATATTTTGGGCTAGCTGTACATTGCAGATAGCCAAGAATTCCTTTAAAATGTAGCTAACTTCGAATATACGGGACTGATGAAAGAAACCATTCAAGGTTATATGTATGAAATTGGTAGCGGCTTAAATTTAAAGAGCACCTGTTGCCATTCAGGCCAGAATACATGCCCTTCCTCCTGCTATCCAAAATTGTGAAAAGTAAACTATAGAGAGCCATAATGTCGCCTATTCTCTTACAGGTTCGTGAAAATATGTATCACAATATGAAAACAACACAGGATGAAGAGTTTTTCAGATCACGTATTTGGGCTTAGGAGAGACGACGTTTACAGGAGATGTGAGAAAATATCATAGTGAGGAGTATCATTATCGGTATTCCTAACTAAACATCATCCTGGTAATCAAACCCAGACTGTGGTTAGCGGGGTGTGTGCACATACGGGGAAACGGGGAGCGCCTGCTGAGTTTCGATGGAGGAACGTGAGGATAAGGGACCACCTGGAAGCCTTCGGCTTAGAAGGTAGGATAATATTAAAGTAGATGTTCAAGAAATAGGATGGAATGTGTGTGGACTGCATTTATGTAGCTCAGGAATGGGACAAATATTGAGCTGTTGTGGACAGGGTAATGAATTTTCAGATTCCCGCTCCATGGAGTTCGTTATATCGAAGAAGAAGGATCTCTCTCCAACATTACAGCCAGTACGTCTGTTAACTTCTCCAGAGTGACGAGAGTTTATACCGTCAATGTGTTGTTTCGGCAGTTGTGTTTAACCAGTTTGATACAGAAATGGACAGATAGGTGCACTGGAGACAGCAAGTATAGAAGTAAAGGATACTGGAACCAAGGCACATGCACGTTAATTCTTACACATGATACATTAAACAACTGAACGTCATAGTGTAATGATTTACGTACAATTCGGATGGTCGCGAATTTGAATTTATCGTGGGACAGATTAGTGTGAAGATAGTTTAAATTTTATTAATGGCAATGTTAGTACACTGCACTGAACCAGCCTTCATTTGTTTAGTTCTGTATATTTTCTTTAACCCTTTAAACGCCGGGTTAAATCCCATCTGCCGTCTGCTGGCATTATTAGGAGCTCACCCTATACTCCACATTAGCAGGATAAGGGTTAATCACTCAAATAATTCTCCTTGTCCTTACGCACCCCCACACGACCCTGTCTTCTGGAAGGCAGTGTTCCACAAAATGCTTACAGGTCTTGTGGAAATTGGAGTAGGGCCGACAGTAGAGCTTTATAGAAGACTTTCACAGTCAGACATTGAACTAATTTGAATAGCCACTCCCTGACTTGCTGTGCCCTAGGCATTCCAATCGTGCTTGTTTTGAAGGTGTTCCCGGTTTGGAATTTCCGCCCAGAGGCCGAGTACCCTCGCTTATAAATTTGTAGCTTTTTTCCAGTTAAATGATATCTCATTCAAATGTTTCACAAAAATTCCCGAAACATTCGTCATTCACAACACTATTGTACACCCATGTATGCCACTCAACACTTCCGAGTGGAAGCTGTGATGTTGAGAAAGTGTCGTTAAATACACTAGAAATCAGTCATACAGTTACAAAATCCTTAACATCTTTGTCCTTTAAGACCGACAATATGCGACTTGCAAATTCTTAAAATGCGTCTTCTCATTTTCGTGGATACCGACGCAAATTTCTGTACCCTTCGCAAAGGAATAAATTTTTCCCTTGATAACCCAGCAGTAATCCTCTAGAGTGGAATTACAGGTGGCTGTATAATACATGAAGACAGTTTGACATTATCCATGATGACGTCAGTTAAATCACTTGGCTATATCGTGACTGAATTAGGGAGGATCGTAAAAAAGAATGACGTACGGCCACGTGTTATTATGAGATGACCAAGCCGCCGGCCGGCCGGTCCTCTACATGTTATGAGTGTCGTATCATGTCGCCGTTATAACGTCAATTGCCTGAGAGTCTATTTTCCACCAAAACATCCACTTTTATAGATATTAGTTTAGGTTTTATGGACGTAGTAAAGTACTTCTAGTTGGATTCATTTCAATATGGAGTATGTGTAGCGATTTCATACGGTTATTTGAGACAAAGTAATTCCAGGGCCCACAAAGCTATTGTAGAACTCCAATCAGAAGGCGGTGTTTGTTATGGCAATACAGGATTATCACGCGGTAAAAATGAAACCATTCAGCGTCATCGTCTTGTGATTCTGAGTTTTTTTTTGTCTTGTCTTTAGCTAACGAATGAAACATTTTATAAAAGCAAAGTGCTTGAAAGTCTTCAAGAAATTATAATATTATGCGTCATTTATAATTCAACCCCGAGAAAGCTTGAATCATATTTTCCTTTAACAACATTTCATTCCTCAATTGATAAATTACTTCATGTTATATTCTGAAACCAGTAGACCTATTCGCAGTGTTGCTAAGTCGGAAGAATGCACTGTCGGTTTTCAGCATCACAATTCATTACATTTTAATGGCAGTGTGAAGTTTGGCAACAACACAACGCAGTTTCGATTACTTTATATTGAAGCATTTGTCAGGAAGAATTCAGAAATCTAAATTTTCAATTAGGCCTATCCCAGTGGCCGCTCGGTCTAAGACGTGGGTGTGCGGCCGCTCGCTTGTTAGGATTCTGGGCTCGAATCCCGCCGGGGGCATGGATGTCTGTCTCTTGTAAATGTTGTGTGTTGTCAAGTAGAGGTCTCTGCGTCGGGCTGATCACTCGTCCAGAGGATTCCTGCCGAGTGTGGTGTGTCTGAGTGTGATCATGAATCCTCGACTATGAGCAGGCCCTGGCCCACTAGGGGCTGTTGCGCCATGGTAACAAACACTTCCAATTAGTGCACAAAATTTTAATGACCTCTTGACATAAGAGCTGCATATAATTCTGTATGCATCTCAAGCTTAACTTCCTACATATTCATCCAAGAGAGAAACATTTCGAACAAAGTATACAGCGAGCATATTACGGGTAGGACATATTTTCTTAAGTCTTGCATTTTTCCAGATAATTGTACAAACGTGACACAATGCCCACATTTCCCATATACGGATGTTAAATAATCAACTATGGTCCTCCAAACATATTATCCCCATAAATGGAAAGTAAATGAAAGTCCTATTTTTGTTAAACCAAGTTTACTTTATGTTTTCGATTAACCTCCCAATTTCAATGCAATTTTGACCTACACATTCAACAAGTCTATCAAACACAATTTTATTTTAGTCTTCTCAGCAGCAGAGGACTCTGTATCCTTAACAACGACGGTCTTTTCACTCCGTAATTAATTCTGAAATATCTCCCATATTAATATGCAAAACCTAAGGTATTGCCGTAGGGACTTAAGTTTTGTTACAGGGCGAACATAGTTTTCCTATATATATTCATGCAGGTCAAGACCTTATATAGCCTCAGAGAGAACGTACAAATAAAGTACCGGTGCATTTTGACAATCCTGCTATAACGTACCCCGAAATAATGTGAGTTATCGGTAACATACTTCGCAATGTGTGTGTCATCAAATGTGGTCCGTCAATAGACAGTGGTAACTATGTGCATAACTAAATTTAATCCCTTGTAAGACTGCTGTAATTACGTTTATCATAAACATTTAATATCTTGTAAGACAGCGGCAACCATGTTTATCATCAAATTTAATCCCTTGCAAGGCAGCGGTAACCATGTCTATCATCCAATTTTAAAACTTGTAAGACAGTGCTAACTATGTTTTTCATCAGATTTAATCCCTTGTAAGTTAGTAATAACTGTGAGTCATCAAATTTCATCCTTTGTAAAACAGCGGTAACAATGTGTGACATCAAATTTAATCTCCTGCAAAACAGTAATAAATGTGTGTGTCATCACACTTAATCCTTTGCAAAACAGCGGTAATGATGTGTGTCATCAGATTTAATCCCTTGCAAAACAGTAATAACTTTGTGTGTCATCATACTTAATCCTATGTAAAACAGCGGTAACAATATGTGTCATCAAATTTAATCCCCTTGTAAAACAGTAATAACTGTGTGTGTCATCACACTTAATCCTTTGTAAAATAGCGGTAACGATGTGTGTCATCAAATTTAATTCCTTGTAAGACAGCGGTAACAAAGCGTAACATCACCTTTAATCTCCTGTAAGACAGAGGTAACAAAGAATGCCATCACCTTTAATCCCTTGTATTACAGCGGTAACAACGGTAACATCAATTTTAATCCCCCATAAGACAGCAGTAACTATGTGTAGCATCAATTTTAAGGCTAAGTAACTCTGCATGTCCCCCCCCCCCACATACACACACACACACACAAACATTTTTATGAGTTCCTTGTTGCTGAAACCTATCAGAGCAAGCAGCAAACATCTATTTATTGATACTGACGACTGGAATACAGTATGGCGGTTTCTTGAAGGGGGTACCGAATGTTTAAATTCCAAACGGATGAGCTTTGTTCTGTATATTGCTGCAGCTTAAAGCGATCTACCTTTAACACTGCTCGGTCGTAGTTCAGCTTTTTTTTTTTTAATTTAAACTACTTAACTCTATGAATATAGACCTCATCTAAACTGCGATGCGTGCGCATATAACATTCAATTTTACCGAAGATTTCGTCCTCATTATGGACCAATCCGTTAACACTCTATTCGGAACCAATCGACATCTGTTCTGAGGATCGTACAGTACCAAACACATATAATGTAAACTGCGGACAAAATATAGTATTTAAATGTAACAACCACTTGTCCGTGTAGTTACTATTGGGCCTTAAATAGTGACAGGCTCTTACAATATATATATATATATATATATATATATATATATATATATATCAGATGTTACAATTATTGGCAAATTCTGGGTTAGAAATGATTCTGATGGCAGTGTCGCCATCTTAGCCTAATCAACATACGAACCCGAAATTCAAAGTGTCTGGTGTTCCAGACGGAATTCAAATCCAGCACCTCACGTCTACAGTGTTACTGCTAAGTAACCCGTAGCGTGTGCGGCTTGAGCAGTGCCAGACCTGACAGATGTTATGTGAACTGAACGGTCATTAATGACACATATCGTAGCTGCAATGGGCTGCCATAGCGGATCGGAAATGGTAATGTGAGTACTGTGAAAGGAATCCCTAGGGCACAGCAAGTCGGGGAGTGGCTAGGTAAATTAGTTCAATGACTGACTGTAAAAGTCTTCTGTAAAGCTCTACTGTCGACCCTAATCCTATTTCCACAAGACCCGTAAGCATTTTGTGGAACACTGCCTTCCAGAAGACAGGGCCGTGTGTGGGTGCGTAACGGACAAGGAGACTTATTTGAGTGATTAAAGAAAATATACAGAACTAAACAAATGAAGGCTAGTTCAGTGCAGTGTACTAACACTGCCATTAATAAAATTTAAACTATCTTCACACTAATCTGTCCCACGATAAATTCAAATTCGGGACCATCCGAATTGTACGTAAATCATTAAACTATGACGTTCAGTTGTGTAATGTATCATATGTAAGACTTAAAGTGCATGTGCCTTGGTTCCTGTATCCTTTACTTCTATACTTGCTGTCTCCAGTGCACCTATCTGTCCATTTCTGTATCAAACTGGTTAAACACAACTGCCGAAACAACACATTGACGGTATAAACTCTCGTCACTCTGGAGAGGTTAACAGACGTACTGGCTGTAATGTTGGAGAGAGATCTTTCTCCTTCGATATAACCAACTCCACGGAGCGGAAACCTGAAAGTTCATTACCCTGTTCACAACAGAACAATGTCTGTCCAATTCTTGAGCCAGATAAATGCAGTCCACACACATCCCATCCTACTTCTTGAACATCTACTTTAATATTATCCTACCTTCTAAGCCGAAGGCTTCCAGGTGGTCCCTTATCCTCACGTTTCTCCATCGAAACTCAGCAGGCACTCCCCGTTTCCCCGTATGTGCACACACCCCGCTAACCTCCATCTTGATTTGATCGTCAGGATGATGTTTAGTTAGGAATACAGATCATGATGCTCCTCACTATGAAATTTTTTCAAGTATCCTGTAGATGTCGTCTCTCACAAGCCCATACACGCAAACTGACACACTCGCAACCTATGTTATTTCCTTAAAGTGAAAGACAAATTCTCACACTCATGTAAATAATAGGCAAAATTGCGACTCTCTGCAGTTTAATTTTCATATCTTCGGGACGCAGCGGGAAGGAAACACGTTCTGTCTTGAACTGTAGCAGGTGCTCGCTGCATATAATCTGCTCTTGCTTTCACACATGTAGTTTTGATTTGTTAGTATGCATCCCAAATATTTGAAGATGTCACATTTGTAAAACATTTGTATGCTCCCTCCTGTATTGTATTTTTCTTGCATTCTGTTGTATCCTGCCATACAATAATATATTAACCCTTCAAAGAGTAAAATTACCCTCCGTTATATATATGAAGATTCAGTTCGCACCGCGCAGCGAACATCCTGCATCAGCTATAAAACCCACCGTGTTAAGTTCTCTATAGAGAGATAATCATTATTTGTACTGATATCCATAGAAAACGCATAAATGCACCCTGTGTGCAGAATGTTGCGTTTTTTAAAGTGAAACCTGGTGGTATGTTTATTAACCACTAAGCTGTGAAAGGTTAATACGAATGAACGTCGGACAGAATTCTTTGATAATGTGTAGCGGAGTCTAAAACAGGGACCAGAAAACAGATCATAAAAAAGCTAAATCTAAGAGTACGATTGCAATGAATCTACGGACCCCACTAGAGCAAACATTTCTTGTAATAATTCCAAAGAAAAATCATCTTCTCAAACTGCATCACGCAGTTACTTCATCGACAAAGCAAAGCATTAATTGTAAAATAAATAAACCAGTCGCTTAATTAGGCAGCCGTTAAGTTAAGCTGCCCATTACGGAACAATCATACCAGCCAGTTAACATCAGTCAGTTATATATACGATAAGATGGTTTCATTAATTGCAGTGACTCACACACCGCACCTCTCTGTCCTTCAAGCCGTGCGCAGTACGCAAGTTTATGCCCTGTTTTCCCTATACTATTAAACGCCGGTCAGCAAGTTTACGAAGCACGCGGTGTAGCAGTCTAAATCGCCATTCTTCTATTTAATTGTCTTGCTATGCCTTATTAGTATCTACCTTTTTTTTTAGAGATTTGTTTCATCGAAAGTATGTACAGCGTACTTTACATTCTCTGAACTGTGCATCGTGATACGTAAACGTGAAAATACCAACACGATGCACCTTTACCTCTATTTATTCAAATCAAATTTCCAATTGTATCGTGTTAGCGGCTAGACAGCCCATAGATGCATGAGAAATACGGTATGCTGATTGTACAGAAATAGCCTCCGGATGATAAACTTGTTATTTCGAAACATGTAGTGGAAAATTTAATTGGAAAAAATTAATGAGATAACGGTGTGTCTTGTTGGTATTTTTCAACTACAGTACATGTACGGGAACAAAAGGAAGGCATATCTGAGAGCTAAAATTGAGGAACTTGAAACTAACAGTAAGAACAAAAACATTAGGGACTTGTATAGGGGCATCAATGACTCTAAGAAGGGGTACCAGCCTAGATGCAATATAGTTAAGGATGAGAAAGGTGACCTGGTTGCAGACTCCCACAGTATTGTGGCTAGGTGGAGGAAATATTTCTCCCAGCTACTCTACGTGCATGGGGTTAAGGACGTTGGGCAGGCAGAAATACACACAGCAGAACCACTAGTACCTGAGCCAAGAGCCTCTGAGGTTGAGCTGGCTATCGACAAACTAAAAAGTCACAAATCGCCAGGGATGGATCAAATACCGGCAGAACTGATTAAAGCAGGAGGTAGAACAATTTGCTTGGAGATTCATAAACTTATTACATCTATTTGGAAGAAGAAGAAACTGCCTGAAGAGCGGAAGGAGTCGATCATAGTACTTATTCATATGAAGAGGGATAAGACAGATTGTAATAATCATAGGGGCATACCACTTTTGCCAACCACTTACAAAATTTTATACAACTTCCTGCTCTCAAGGTTAATTCCATATGCGAAGGAAATTATCGGGGATCATCAATGTGGCTTTTTCGACGCAACATGTAGACTATTGATCATATATTCTGCATTAGCCAAATACTTGAGAAAAAATGGGAGTACAATGAAGAAGTTCATCAGCTCTTTATAGACTTCAAGAAAGCTTATGATTCAGTTAGGAGGGAGGTCTTATATAAGATTCTCATTGAGTTTGGTA
>Ga0131853_10004483_pt1 | contig 25036 bp, 21 predicted proteins | sample TergutLab28metaG_FD_92764 | JGI IMG/M metagenome (GOLD analysis project Ga0131853, IMG submission 92764) | Labiotermes labralis P1 segment gut microbial communities from Petit-Saut dam, French Guiana - Lab288 P1 (version 2) (version 2) | ecosystem: Host-associated > Arthropoda: Insects >...
CGGCACACCCCCGACCACGCCGACGTGCTGCGCGACATGGCGGACTCGATCGGCCGGCTCGGCCCGCAGATCTTCCCGCGGACCCCGGTCGCGCTGGTGCTCTGCCCGGAGCACGCGCAGATGTTCGCGGATGCCGGGATGAGCAAACGGGACGTGCAGGACTGGCTCATCGAGCACTCGGGCCGGACCGCGCAGCAGCTCCAGCAGGCGGGCAAGGGCAACGTCGTGGCCGACGGCGAGGACTTCCACCGGGTGCTGTCCGAGCCCGGCCAGATCCCGGTGATCGTGGCGGGCGCGAGGACGGCGGCGATCTCCATGGTGGTCCGGATCTTCGGCGAGTGGTCGGGCACCTCGGTAGCGGTAGGGGAGAAGAAATGATCAATACCGAACGGATCGAGCCTCTGGCCCAGTCCCTGGCGGCCGACGGCTACGAGCTGAAGGTCGCGGAGAACGGCTCCCGGGTCGCGGTGACGGTCGTCGCGGGCCCGGACGCCTGCGAGGACTGCCTGGTGCCCAAGGACCTGATGCGGGGCATCCTGGCGAACGCCCTGGGCGCCGACGGCGACTCGATCGACATCACCTACCCGAAGGAAGTCTCTTCGTGAGTTCCCGCGTCGCGCTGGTCACCGGGTGCGGCAAGCGGGACGGGATGGGGCGCGCGATCGCCCTCACCCTGGCCGCGTCCGGCGTCGCCGTGGCGGTGACCGACCGGCGGCCCGGCGGAGTCCCGAACCGGCGCCAGGAGGTCGTCGGAACTCCCGACGACGGCTGGACCGTGGAGTCCCTGGCCGGGGAGATCACCGCGGCGGGCGGGGAGGCGGCCAGCTTCCTAGGCGACATCTCGTCGGAGGAGGACGCCCGCCGCGTGGTGGACGGCGCCGCCGCGTGGCGGGACCGCCTCGACATCCTGGTGAACGTGGCCGGGGCGCCCCAGGGCCTGGACCGGCAGGACATCGAGGATGTCCCGGTCGAGGCCTTCGACCAGGTGATCGCGATCAACCTGCGCGGCACCTACCTGATGGCCCGGTTCGCGGTCCCGCACATGCGGGCCCGCCGCTGGGGCCGGATCGTGAACATCTCGTCCCAGGCCGGGCAGGTCGCCGCCGCCCGGTCCACCGCGTACGCGGCGTCCAAGGCCGGCGTGCTGGGATTCACCCGGGCCCTGTCGGCCGACGTCGCGGCGTGGGGCGTCACGGTCAACGCGGTCGCTCCCGGGATGGTCGCCACCAGCCGGGCGGTGCTGTCCCTGGACCCGGACCTGGACGTCGACGCCGAGGTCAAACGGCGCGGCGAGCGCCTGGCCGTCGGCCGTTCCGGCTATCCGGACGACATCGCGGCCGCGGTGGCGTACCTGGTCTCCGACGGGGCCGGCTACATGACGGGGCAGACCCTCGTCCTGGACGGCGGCGGCGCGGCCCCATTCGCGTCCCGGCCGCCGGAAAAAGCTTAAGAAAACGAAAGGACCGGGTATGTCGCTGCCCACACAGAATTCCCCGGAAACACGCGCGCCATTCCGAGCCGATCATGTTGGCAGCCTGCTGCGCCCGCCGGAATTGCTGAGGGCCCGCAATGATCACGCAGAGGGAAAAATTGCCGCGGCGGAATTGCGGGCGGCCGAAGACGAGGCGATCCGCGGCGTGGTGGAACTCCAGCGGGACGTGGGCCTGCGGTCGGTGACGGACGGGGAGTTCCGCCGGGGATCGTGGCACATGGACTTCATCTACGCCCTCGGCGGGGTCGACCAGGTGCCCGGCCACCTGACGTCGACGTTCACCAACCCGGACGGCACGATCGAGTTCACGCCGCCCGCGATCCGCGTGACCCGCAAGGTCACGGTGGACGAGACGATCTTCGGCGACGACTTCGCGTTCACCCAGTCGGTCGCGCCGGACGGCATGACGCCCAAGCTCACCATCCCGGCGCCGTCGATGGTGCATTACCGCTCGGGCCTGTCCGCCGTCGCGGACGACAGCGTCTACCCCGACCCGGAGGAGTTCTGGACGGACGTGGCCGCGGCCTACGGCGAGCAGGTCCGCCGGATCGGCGCGCAGGGCTGCCGGTACCTGCAGTTCGACGACACGTCCCTGGCCTATCTCAACGACCCGGCCCAGCGGGAGTACATCCGGGCGCGCGGCGAGGACGCCGACCGGATGCACCTGCGCTACATCGCGCTGACCAACGCCGCGGTGAAGAACCGCCCGGACGGCATGACCGTGACCACCCACTTGTGCCGGGGCAACTACCGCTCCTCGTGGGTGGCCTCGGGCGGCTACGACTACGTGGCCGAGGCGCTGTTCTCCGAACTCGACGTGGACGGCTTCTTCCTGGAATTCGACGACGAGCGGTCCGGCGGCTTCGAGCCGCTGCGGTTCGTGCCGAAGGACAAGAAAGTAGTGCTCGGCCTGGTCACGACCAAGCGGCCCGGACTGGAGTCCAAGGACGACCTCAAGCGCCGCATCGACGAGGCGGCCCGGTACGTCGGGATAGACCAGCTGTGCCTGTCCGGGCAGTGCGGGTTCTCCTCCACTGTCGAGGGGAACGCGCTCACCGTCGATGACGAGATCGCCAAGCTGCGGCTCATCACGGAAACCGCCGCGGAGGTTTGGGGCTGACCACAAAAGGCTGTATTCGGTTAATTACGCGCTTGTAGGGTGATCACCCGGGTGAGAGTATCCAAGACAAATCTCGACCCATTTGTCACGCGAGAGCGAACATATAAACCGAGTAGGTGAAAGCCGTGAGATTCCGGCTAATGTCAAAGCGGACAGCCTGCCTCGCCGGGGTGGCCGCGATCGTCCTCAGCGCCGCGGCCTGTGGCAGTTCCGCGAGCTCAAGCCCGGGCTCCGGCTCGTCCGTTAACACCATCACCAAAACCCCCGGGGTCAAAAGCGGCGGCAACCTCATCGTGGACGAGGGGAAGGGCTTCGCGGGCGACTGGCCCTACGGCTTCGATCCCGCGACCGACGTGACCGGCTCCGCCAACCAGGACTACTTCGACGCGGTCTACGGGCAGCTGTTCGACCTCGGTCCCAACGGCAAGATCCAGCCCGACCTGGCCACCGGCTACAAGTTCAGCCCCGACGCCAAGACCGTGACGATCACCCTGCGCAAGGGCGTCAAGTTCTCCGACGGCACCCCGTTCAACGCCCAGGCCGTCTACTGGAACTGGATCCGGGATCTCGGACCGACAGCCGTGAAGGCGGGCATCGAGTCGCAGTGGTCGGTCGCCCACACCAGCCCGAAGAACATCGCCTCGCCGGTGGTGAAGAACGCGATCCAGGTGACCGGGCCGTACACGCTCGCCGTCCACCAGGTCGTGCCGAACGGCGCCTTCATCAACCAGCTGTCGGACGCGATCGCCAACTGGATCGCCTCGCCGGCCGCGTTCAAGAAGGAGGGCGCGAAGAAGTTCGCCCAGTACCCGGTCGGGGCCGGCCCGTTCACCGTGGTGAGCGACACCTACAACAGCCAGCTCGTGGTCAAGAAGAACCCGAACTACTGGGAACCGGGCCACCCGTACCTGGACCAGATCACCTTCAAGGCGGTCAGCGGCGACGAGGCGGGGTATGAGTCCCTGGTCTCCGGCCAGGGCCAGGTCTACCAGGACCTGTCCACCACCCAGATCCTCAACCAGGCGAGCTCGAACTCCAAGCTCCAGGTGGAGAACAACCCGGGTACCTCCCCGTATGACCTGCAGCTCAACACGGCCAACCCGGTGTTCAGCAACCCCAAGGCCCGGCAGGCCATCTACGCCGCCACCAACTTCGCGCCCATCCTGAATAAGGTGTTCGGCAACCGCTACCCGGTCGTGCAGGGCTTCACCGGCCCCGGCGGCATCTGCTACAACCCGAAGGTCCCCGGCTACCAGGGCTATGACCCGGCGCTGGCCAAGAAGCTCATCGCGGCCAGTGGCCTGAACAAGCAGACCTTCACCCTCGGCACGATCAACTCCAGCCCGGTGGCCATCAACACCACCGAGGCCCTGCAGACCGAGTGGCAGCAGCTGGGCCTGAAGGTCAAGATCGCGTCCTACCCGCTCGACGGGCTGATCCAGGCCTTCGAGGCCAACGGCGGGAAGAGCTGGGACGCCATGGTGCAGACGGCGGGCGCGCAGGACCCGGCGGACGGCGTCGGCGTCAACTTCCGGTTCGGTTCCAAGTCGCCGTTCACCGGGGTGCATGATCCCAAGCTGGACAAGCTGCTGGCCCAGGCCCAGTCCTCGGCGAACGTGGCCCAGCGGTGCCCGTACTACCAGCAGGCGGCCGAGTACATCGCCAAGAACTACTACGGCCCGTTCTACTTCTCCTTCAACCCCTCCAACATGTCCGTCCCCGGTGTCGTCGGTCCCGGCCTGACCAGCCCGCTGCCCTCGGCCGCGGTCGTCCCGGTCATCCCGTGGCAGGACGTGTACTACAACCCGGGTTCGTGAGCGGCCTGTCCATGGCCCGGTCGCCGGCCCTCCGCCTGGTGGGCCGGCGGCTCGGCGCCGCCGTCATCGTCTTGTGGGGCGTGACGCTCCTGACCTTCATCGTGATGAGCACGCTGCCCAACGACACCGCCCAGACCATGCTCGGACTGCACGCCACCCCGGCGCAGGTCGCGGCGCTGAACAAGGCGCTGGGCCTGAACCAGCCGTTCTGGGTCCGGTACTGGCGCTGGCTCGTCCAGGCGCTGCACGGCAACCTCGGTACCACGCTGGAGGGGCAGAGCGTCAACCACGAGCTGGCCATCCACCTGCCCGTGACCCTGGAACTGCTGGCCTACGCGCTGGTGATCTCGGTGGCGCTGGCGGTCGTCGTGGCGGTGCTCGCCGCCCGCAGGCCCAACGGGATCGCCGACCGGATCAGCCTCAGCGTCTCGATGATCGGCCTGTCGGCGTCGCCGCTGGTGGTCGGGATCATCCTCGTCATCGTGTTCGCCGTCCAGGTCGGCTGGTTCCCCGTCCAGTCCAACGGGCTGGGCGGCGGCCTCGGCTCCTTCTTCGTGCAGGGGACGCTGCCCGCCGCGTCGCTGGGGTTCCCGCTGTTCGCCATCTATACCAGGCTGCTCCGCGCGGATCTGGTGGAGCAGATGCAGCGCGAGGACTACATCGTGACCGCGCGGGCCAAGGGCCTGTCCCCGTGGCGGGTGCTGATCCGCCACGCCCTGCGGAACTCGATGTTCACCCTGATCACCGTTATCGGCCTCAACCTCGGCACGCTGGTCAGCGCGGCGGCGATCATCGAGGTGCTGTTCTCGGTCCCGGGCGTCGGCTCGGACCTGCTCACCGCCATCGGGAACCACGACTCCGCGCTGATCGAGGGGATCGTGTTCGTGTTCGCGCTGATTACCGTGGCGGGCAACCTGGCCGCCGACCTGCTGTACGCGGTACTCGACCCAAGGATCAGGCATGGCAGTACCAACTCCTGACGCCGTCCTTCTCACCCCGGGCGGCCCGCCGGCCTTGCCGTCGCTGCTGGTCAGCGACCGGCGGATCCGGGCGCAGCGGTTCTGGCGCGGGGCGCGCCTGTGGATTCCGCTCGGGTTCCTGATCCTGATGCTGTTCATGTGCTTCGTGCTGCCCCGGGTGGTGACGCTTCCCTCGCCGACCAACGGCACCATCCTGGACGGGAACGACGCCCTGTTCACCCCCGGGCACTGGCTCGGCACCAACAACGTCGGAGTCGACACGTTCTCCCAGATCGTCTACGGCGGACAGGTGTCGTTCGAGATCGGCGCCGCCGTCACCGCGATCGGGATGATCATCGGCTGCGCGATCGGCATCCCCGCCGGCTACCTGGGAGGCTGGGCCGACAGCCTCCTCTCCCGGATCCTCGACGTCCTCCTGGCGTTTCCCGCCCTGGTACTGGCGCTGGCCATCGCCGAGGGCCTCGGCCCGAGCGAGGTCCACGAGATCTGGGCCCTGTCGGTGTTCAGCATCCCGACGTTCGGGCGGCTGGCCCGCGCGTCCACGCTGGCGGTGCGGGACCTGCCGTTCATGACCGCCGCGCGGCTGTCGGGCACCCGCGGCTGGCGGATCATCGTCCGGCACGTCATCCCCAACATCGCGCCCGGCCTCGTGTCGTTCAGCCTGCTGGGCGTCGGCCTCACCATCATCCTCGAGGGCGCCCTGGACTACCTCGGCTGGGGTATCCCCCTGCCCGAGGCCAGCTGGGGCCAGATGATCGCCTCCGGGCAGAACATCATGAGCGCCCAGCCCCAGTACGTGCTCGTCCCCAGCCTGTTCCTGCTGGTCACCGTCGTCGCCCTCAACATGTTCGGCGATGCGCTGCGCGAAAGGTGGGGTGAGGCGTGAGCGAGGAAGCACTCCTGGAGGTCACCGACCTCCGGGTGGCGTTCGCCGCCGGAGGGCAGGAGATCAGCGCCGTGAACGGGGTCAGCTTCTCCGTCCGGCCCGGCGAGACCCTGGCCGTCATCGGGGAGTCCGGCTCCGGGAAGACCGTCAGCTGCCGCGCCATCATGGGACTGCTGCCGTCCACCGCGATCGTCAAGGGCTCGGCCCGGCTGCGCGGCACCGAGCTCATCGGGCTGCCCGAGCCCGAGCTCCGCCGTCACCGGGGCGCGCAGATGGCCATGGTCTTCCAGGACCCGGCCCGGTCCCTGAACCCGACGATGCGGATCGGCCAGCAGATCGCCGAGGCGGTCCGCACCCACCGTGACGTCAGCAAGGCCGAGGCCCGCGCCGAGGCGATCGAGCTGCTGCGCCTGGTCCGGATGCCGCTGCCGGAACGGCGCTTCGGCGAGTATCCGCACCAGCTGTCCGGCGGCATGCGCCAGCGCGTGGTCATCGCGATCGCGCTGGCCTGCAAGCCGAAGCTGCTGATCGCCGACGAGGCCACCACGGCCCTCGACGTGACGACCCAGGCCCAGATCATGGAGCTGCTGCTGGACCTGCAGGACGAGCTGGACATGGCCCTGGTCATGATCAGCCACGACCTGGGGCTGGCCGCCTCCTACGCCAGCGAGGTCGTCGTCATGTACGCGGGCAAGATCGTGGAGCAGGCGCCCGCCGGCCAGCTGTTCGGCGCCCGCGGCGCCGTCCGGATGCGCTACACGCGGGCGCTGCTGGACGCCATCCCGGACATGGAGCGCGCGGCCCACACCCCGCTGCCCGTCGTCGCCGGCCGCCCGCCGGACCTGGCGGCGCTGCCGCCCGGGTGCGCGTTCGCGGACCGCTGCGCGGCCGCGGAGGACGACTGCCGGGAAACGGCCCCGGACCTGGCCGAGCACGTGCCCGGCCACCGGTGGGCCTGCTGGCATCCGTGCGCCGCCGGGGACAACAGCGAGAACGGAGATATCCCCTCATGACCGAGCCGCTGCTGTCCGCGCGCGACGTGGTCCAGGAGTTCGCGGTCCGCGACTCCGGCGGCAGCTGGGGCGGCGTGGTGCAGGCGGTCTCCGGAGTGACGTTCGACGTGATGGCCGGGGAGACCCTCGGCATCGTCGGCGAGACCGGCTCCGGCAAGTCCACCCTCGCCCGATCCCTGCTGCAGGCGCCGCGCCCCAAGTCCGGCACCGTCACCTTCCGCGGCACCGACCTGACCCGCCTCCGCGGCCGCAAGCTGCTGCGGGCCCGCCGGCACATGCAGTTCGTGTTCCAGGACCCGTTCGGCTCGCTCGACCCGAGATGGCGGGTCCGGTCCATCGTGTCCGAGCCGCTGCTGGCCTACGGCGACGGAAGCGCCGGCCACCGCCAGGCCCGCGTCGACGAGCTCCTGGACCTGGTCGGGCTCGACCCGGCCCGGTACGCGGGCCGGCACCCCCGGGAGCTGTCCGGCGGCCAGGCGCAGCGCGTCGCCATCGCCCGGGCCGTGGCCCTCAACCCGTCGCTGCTCATCTGCGACGAGGCCGTGTCCTCCCTGGACGTGCTGATCCAGGCCCAGGTCCTCAACCTGTTCGAGAAGCTCCGGAGCGAACTCGGGCTGTCGTACGTGTTCATCGCCCACGACCTGGCCCTGGTCAAGCAGGTCAGCGACCGGGTCGCGGTCATGTACCTGGGCCGGCTGTGCGAGACCGGTCCCGGCGAGGCCGTCTACAAGACCCCGCTGCACCCCTACACGCGGGCGCTGCTGGACTCGATCCCGGCCACCGACCCGGGCGCGGGCCGGGCCACCACGACGCTGCGCGGCGAGCCGCCGTCGCCGATCAGCCCGCCGAGCGGCTGCCGGTTCCGCACCCGCTGCCCCCGCGCCGCGGACCTGTGCGCCGAGCAGACCCCGCAGATGCGCGACCTCGGCGGCGGGCACACGGTCGCCTGCCACTTTCCCCTGGAAAAGAAGGAGCCCAGTGCTCTGAAGGAGACGGCCGTATGAGACTGCGCGTCCTGCTGGAACCGCACCACGGGGCCACCTACGAGCAGATCCTGACCCTGGCCCGGGCCAGCGAGGACGCCGGGTTCGACGCGTTCTTCCGCTCCGACCACTACCTCGGGATCGACGCCGACGACCCGGACTACCAGCCCACGGACTCCTGGACGACCCTGGCCGGGCTGGCCGTGCAGACCAGCGGGGTGAGGCTCGGGACCCTGGTGACGGCCGGCACCTACCGGCTGCCCGGGCAGCTCGCGGTCGAGGTCGCGACCGTCGACCAGATGAGCGGCGGCCGGGCCGAGCTCGGCATCGGGACCGGCTGGTACGAGCGGGAGCATTCCTACTTCGGGATCCCGTTCCCGCCGGTCCGCGAGCGGTTCGACCGGCTGGAGGAGCAGCTGGCCATCATCACCGGCATCTGGGACACCAAGCCGGGGGAGCGGTTCAGCTTCGACGGCCGGCACTACCAGGTCGACGGCTGCGCCGCCATCCCGCGGCCCGCCGCCCGCCCGAAGATCATCATCGGCGGCGCCGGGCCCAGGCGGACCCCGACCCTGGCCGCCCGGTACGCCGACGAGTTCAACGGCGCCCTCGGGATGGACGTCCGGGAACGGTACGAGAACTTCCGGCGGATCTGCGAGGGCACCGGCCGCGACCCGGGACAGGTCCGGCTCTCGGCCACCCTGCCGGTCTGCATCGGCCGCGACGACAAGGACCTCCAGCGGCGCCGGGACGCCCTCGGCGCTCCCGGCGCCCGGCTGCTGACCGCCGGCATCGTCGGCGTGGGCGGCGGCGAGGTCCTGCGCGCCTGCGAGGACCTGGCCGCCCAGGGCGCCGACACGGTCTACTTCCATCTCTACGGGCCCGATGACCCCGAGCACGTCCGCCTTCTCGGCACCGAGGTCGTCGACCGCCTGCGGTGACCCGGGGGCCCGTCGCTGTGGCCAGGCACAGGGCGTTTCGGGCAAAGTTCGTGGATCGCTTTGATGCCGGGCCGCCCTCGCTGCCTCACCATGAGGAGCGTGGAGCCAGAAGCGAGGACCAGTGCTAGTAGCGTTCTGTTCATGAACAGTTACTGCTGGTCGCCGGGCGGGTGCCGTGGAGATTGAGGTGCGCCCGGTCCGGCGGCTAAGGGAGACCCCCGGCGCCCGGGACGCGTTCGGCCCGCTGGTGGACGCCGTCGCCGCCTCGGGCGCGGACCTGGCCCGGCTGCGGGTGGTCTGCGACTGGATCCAGTACCGGCATAACTTCCGCGAGACCGCCGTGACCCGGCCCGTGCTGCCCGCGGCCGACGGCGGGCCCGAGGAGGCCCGCGAGCTCGCGGTCGACCTGCGCCGCTGGGCCCGGGCCGATCCGGCCGCGGTGGCCGCCGACGTCGCGGCCGCTCTCGCCGGCGGCGACGACGGCGACGGCCGGGTGTGGCTGGAGGACTGGGTCCACGGGTCGGCCAGCCGGGTGTGGCGGTTCAACTCCCTGTACTGGCAGCACCTGGCCGACTGGGAGAAGGCCACCGGCAAGGAGTACGAGCGGGCGCTGCCCGGCGGGGAGAGCGACGGCCGCAACGCCGAGGCCGCGCGCGACCTGATCTGGGACCTGTTCAAGGTCTGGGACGAGCTGGAGGCCCGGCGCGCCCTCCCGCCCGAGCTGTACGTCCTGGAACTCGGGGTCGGCAACGGCGGCCAGGCCCGGGCCTTCCTCGACACGTTCACCGAGCTTGACCGCCGCCACGGCCGCGACTACTACCGGCGGCTGCACTACCTGATGGGCGACTACTCCGCGCACGTCCTGGACCGGGCCCGGGAGGAGGTCGCCCACCACGGGAGCCGGGTCAGCGGCCTGGTCCTGGAGGCGACCCGGCTCCCGGACAGCCTCGCGTTCCTGGCCGGGAAGGCGTTCTGCGTCTACATCTCCAACGTCTACGACAACCTGCCGGCCGACGAGGTCGCCGTCATCCGCGGCCGGGCCTACCTGGCCCAGGTCCGCTCCTACCTGCCCGCCGCCGACGCCGCCGCGATCGCCGCCCGGTTCGGGATCGGCGCCGCCGAGGTCGCGCCGCTGGCCGAGCGCCTGCTGCGGATCGGGCCCGAGCTGCTGAGCGAGTCGGCGCCGGACAAATTCGGCGACACCGGCGCGGCCGTCCGGTTCTGGCAGGACGCCTGGTCGGCGCTGCGCCAGGCCGAGCGTTACGTGCCCCTCGAGGGGCTGGACGGCTACCGCCTCGCCCCCGGCGTGACCGGGGAGGTGCTGCGCCCCCTGCTGGGCGCGACGGGGGACGTCCGGATGCACGTCAGCAACGGCGCCCTGGCCAGCTTCGCCGGCACCCTCCCGCTGCTGCACCCGTTCGGCCGCCTGGTCTGCCACGACCTGTTCACCACCGACCTGGAGCAGTACCGCACCGGCTTCTACGGCCCCGGCAAGTACGACGGCTCCACCGTCAACTGGGTGAACGGCCCGCTGCTGGCCCTGCTGGCCAGCCGCCGCGGCTTCGACGTGGCGTTCACGCCGTTCAAGCAGCGGCCCGGCTCCCACGTGAAGACACTCACCGCGCAGGTCAGGGACTTATGCTGCTGCCCACGACGGTCGTCGGGTCGTATTCGGTCCCCGAATGGCTCGAGCGCCTCAAAACCGAGTACTACCAGCGCCGGATCAGCGCCGCCCACCTGACCGAGATCCACGAGGTCGCGATCAAGGCCGCCGTCAAGGACCAGGAGCGGGCCGGCATCGACATCGTGTCCGACGGCGAACTGCGCCGGGACAACGACATCGACTACTTCCTGGCCCGGATGCCCGGCGTGCGGATCGAGCGCCGGGCCAAGGCCGACTACTACGACTACTACGAGGCCGCGGCGGACGCGCCGCTGCCGGACGGCGGCCAGGCGTCGCTCGGGCTCGCCGCCGACTACGAGTTCACGCGGGCCCAGACCGACCGGCCGATCAAGTTCTCGTTCACCGGCCCGTTCTCGCTGTCCCGGCGGATCGGCGGCGCCGCGTACGCAGAATCTACCGGTACTGGCCCGGCCGACCTGGTACGGGCCCTGGCCCGGCTGCTCAACGCCGAGGCCCGCGCGCTGCACGCGGCCGGCGCCGCCTTTCTCCAGATCGACGAGCCGTTCCTGGCCGGCTACCCGGAGCAGGCGAAGCTGGCGGTCGAGGCGGTGAATATCGTCACATCCGGAGTGCCCGCCACCTGGGCCCTGCACGTCTGCTACGGGAACCGGTACGCGCGGCCCTCCTGGGAGGGACACTACGATTTCCTGTTCCCGGCCGCGATTAACGCTAATATCGATCAAATTACTCTAGAATTCGCCCGGAAGGGCACCGAGGACCTGCGCCTGCTCGCCGTACACGAGTGGGACCGGTCCCTGGGGTTCGGGGTCATCGACGTCAAGTCCGCGAGGGTCGAGACCCCCGACCTGGTGGCCGCCCGCATCCGGCGGGCGCTCGAGTACGTGCCCCCCGAACGGCTGATGATCAACCCGGACTGCGGCCTGCGACACCTCGCGCCAGACGTGGCACGACGCAAGCTGCACGCTATGGTGGCCGGTGCGGCGGTTGTCCGGGCCGAGCTCGGATAGAACGAAGGAGATAGGTACATGGCAAACGGATTCCTCTTCACCTCTGAGTCGGTGACGGAGGGCCACCCGGACAAGATCGCGGACCAGATATCTGACGCCGTGGTCGACGCGGCCCTGGCCGGCGACCCGAAGTCCCGGGTGGCGTGCGAGACGCTGCTCACCACCGGCCTCATCGTGATCGCCGGCGAGATCACCAGCGCCGCCGACATCGACTACACGTCCCTGGCGCGGGGCGTGGTCAACGACATCGGGTACAACAGCGGCGAGTTCTACTTCGACGGCGACGCGGTCGGCGTGATGGTGGCCGTGGGCAAGCAGTCCCCGGACATCGCCCAGGGCGTCGACACCGGCTACGCGGTCCGGGTCGGCGGCTCCGAGGACCCCCTCGACAAGGAGGGCGCCGGCGACCAGGGCATGATGTTCGGCTACGCCACGAACGAGACTCCCGAGTACATGCCCGCCCCGATCACCTACGCCCACCGGCTGTCGGAGCGGCTGTCGAAGGTCCGCCACGACGGCACGCTGCCCTACCTGCGCCCCGACGGCAAGACCCAGGTCACCGTCCGCTACGGCGACGACGGCCGCCCCGTCGGTATCGAGAAGGTCCTCATCTCCACCCAGCACGCCGAGGGCGTGGAGTCCAAGCTCCCGGACGCGCTGTGGGACGAGGTCGTCACCCAGGTGCTGCCCGGCGACCTGTATGACCCGAAGAAGCTCCGCGAGGAGTTCTACGTCAACCCGACCGGCCGGTTCGTGATCGGCGGCCCGGTCGGCGACGCGGGCCTCACCGGCCGGAAGATCATCGTCGACACCTACGGCGGCTTCGCCCGCCACGGCGGCGGCGCGTTCTCCGGCAAGGACCCGTCGAAGGTGGACCGCTCGGCCGCCTACGCCGCCCGCTACGTGGCCAAGAACATCGTGGCCGCCGGCCTGGCCGACCGGGCCGAGGTGCAGGTCGCCTACGCGATCGGCATCGCCCGGCCGCTGTCGCTGCTGGTGGAGACGTTCGGCACCGAGAAGATCCCCCAGGCCAGGATCGTCGACCTGGTGAACGAGCACTTCGACCTGCGCCCGGGCGCGATCCTGCGGGACCTGGACCTCCGCCGGCCGATCTACCGCTCGACGGCCGCCTACGGCCACTTCGGCCGTGCCAGCGGCGAGGGCTTCACCTGGGAGCGCACGGACAAGGCCGACGCGCTCCGTGCCGCCGCCGGCCTGTAGAGGGCCCGCGGCGCCGTGCGACGCGGCACCCGGCGACGCCATCGCGCCGCCCGGCATCCACGGGATGCCGGGCGGCGCGATTTTTATGTGGTGCTGCCGATGCGAACGATTGCTGTCGATGCGAACGATTGCTGGTGGGGCGCATCGATTGTGGCGGGACCCAGGAACCGTGCCGGTGAGTTTGGGGCGAACCGCGATTGTTCCCGCTCAGCCCCCATGCAATTCTCTCCGGTAAGCCAGCGTACGACAGCCGGGAGAGCCTATGAACGTGATGAAAACGTGTTCCCCGGGTGTCTTGACGCTATTTCTGGGACGTTCATTATCGGCAATAAGCAATCGATTGCTGTGAAGTTTCCGCTAAGCCACGAGAGAGCAGGCTTGGATGAATAGAAGAGAGCAACGGCGCTCGTCGCGGGCCGGCGTCGCCGGCGCCGCCGTCGCGGTGCTCGTCGCCGTCTCGGCGGCCGCCGGGTGCAGCAGCCTCAATTCCGGCTCGGGCGGCAAGGCCGCCAGCGCCCCCACCGCCTCCACGCCGACGGTCAGCACCTCCAAGTGCGGCACCAAGCCGGGGGTGAAGGCCACCGGGAGCCCGATCGTCCTCGGCGGGATCACCACCAAGGAGCCCGGCACCGACTTCAGCGACATCGGCACCACGGCCGCCGCCTACTTCGACTGCGTGAACGACAACGGCGGCATCAACGGCCACCCGGTCAAGTACTATCCCGAGACCGAGCAGACCAACCCGTCGCAGATCGCGTCCCTGGCCCACCAGCTCGTCTCCACCGACCACGCGGTCGGGATCGTCGGCAGCAGCAGCATCATCGAGTGCTCGGTCGACAACAGCTACTGGAAGAAGGAGGGCTTCTACGTCCTCGGCGCCGGCATCGACCCCGAGTGCTGGTCCACGCCCAACACCATCTCGGTGAACATGGGGCCGCGCTACAGCTCCGACGGAGCGGTGGCGCACGCGCTGAACAGCCACGTCTCCAAGATCGCCTTCGACCAGTCGAACGTCCCCGGCACCACCTACATCGCCGGCGGCCCGAACGCCCTGGCCAAGGCCAAGCACGTGCCGATCCAGGACTTCACCGAGAATGTGCCGCTCACCAGCGCCAACTCCGTGGCCATCAAGCTGGCCAACGCGGCCGGGCCCAGCGGCGCGGTGGTCCTCAACTTCACGCCGCCCGAGGCACTGCTGATCCTGCAGGCCGCCCAGAAGCTCGGCCTCGAGGACAAGGTCAAGGAGTGGGGCTGCTCCACTCCCTGCAACACCGACTTCCTGGCCAAGGCGCTCGGGCCGAAGTGGAACGGCAAGTTCTTCGTCAACGCGGAGCTCACCCCGCTCAACGGCGACACCAGCCAGACCGCCGGGCTTTACCAGGCGATCCTGGCCAAGTACGGGAAGAACGTGACCGGCGGCGTCGGGAGCTTCAGCCAGATGGGCTTCACCGACGCCGAGATCGCCACGCACGCCCTGGAGACGGTCAAGGGCGCCTACACGGTGAAATCCGTGAACGCCGCGTTCAAGAACATCAAGAACTACGTCTCCGGCATGCAGTGCCAGGCGTTCACCTACGGGAACTACTCCGAGCACATTCCCAACAACATGGACTACACGGTGACGCCGGACAACGGCAAGATGGTCCTGACCCAGGGCTGCACCGCCATCCCGAGCGTCGACCCGCAGATCGCGGCCTACCGCAAGCTGGCCGGCACCGCGCCGCAGGCGTCGTCGTCCGGGTCGGGCTCGTAGGGAACACGATGCTTGGTTGGTCGAGTTTCGAACCGTTCCTGATCAGCGGTCTCGCCCTGGGCGGGGTATACGCCCTGTCCGGGGTGGGGCTGGTGGTCCTGTACCGGGCCACCGGAGTCCTTTACCTGGCGTTCGGCGCCGTCGGGGCGATGGGCGCCTACCTGGCCTGGCAGACCACGCCGCCCAACACCCCCGTCGGGCCGGTCGGCTGGATTCTGTGCATCGTCTTCTGCGCCGTCGTGACCCTGGCCTACGGAGTGATCTTCGGGCCGCCGCTGGCCGGGCGCGGTCCGCTGGTGCAGGCCGTCTGCACGCTGGGACTGGCCCTGGTCCTGTTCGGCGTCGTGGACCTGGTCTGGCCCAGCAGCGGCGGCGCGTCCCGGTCGCTGACCCTGCCCACCGACAACTACGGGTTCGTCGCCGGCGGCGTGACGGTCAACACCACGCAGATCATCTCCCTCGTCGTCGGCGTCGTCCTCACCGTCGGGACCGGCGCGTTCCTGCGCTACTCCAAGCTCGGCACCGCGATGCGGGCGATGGCCAACGACCGGGAGATCACCGCCACCCTCGGGGTGCCGGTCCGCCGGGTCGAGGCCGCCGCCTGGCTCGGCTGCGGCGTCCTGGCCGGCGTCGCCGGGATCCTGCTGGCCGACCTGTCGGCCCTCGACGACACCACGCTGGTGTTCACCGTGGTGATCTCCGCCCTGGCGGCGGCCCTCATCGGGCGGCTGCGGTCGATCACCCTCACCTTCGTGGCCGCGCTGGTCATCGGCCTGGTGCATGACCTCATCACCCCGATCACCTCGATCTCCGACTACCGCGACATGACCCCGTTCGTGCTCGCCGCCATCGCGCTGCTCGTGGTGTCGCGCGGCCAGGTCATGACCCGGTCCCGGGAGGAAGCATGACGGTCACCGACCACCGGCGGGCCGCCGGCACCGGCGCGCCCCGCCGCCTTCCGCCGCTCGGGCGCCCGGCGATCACCCGCATCTCGGTCATCACCGTCCTCCTGCTGCTGGCCCTGTTCGCCCTGCCGCCCGTCATGAGCCTGTACTACACCGACACGATGACGCAGGTCGCGATCTACGCCATCGTCACCCTCGGCCTGGGGGTCCTCGTCGGCCGGGTCGGCCTGTTCTCTCTCGGGCAGGTCGCCGTGCTCACCATCGGCGCCTGGACCGGCGCCCGGCTGCTGTTCGCCACCGGGCAGCCGTTCCCCGTCGTCCTGATCGAGGCGGGCCTGGTCACCATGGTGATCGGCACCCTCATCACGCTGCCCGCGCTGCGGCTGCGCGGCCTGTACCTGGCCCTCATCACCCTGATGCTGGCCGGGGCGGTCACGGTGATCGAGGCCACCATCAACTTCCCCAACGGCGGCGGCGGGTTCAGCGGCTACGACGGGTCCCTCACCCACATCCCGCAGATCCGGCGCCCGTCGATCGCGGTGTCGGACGCCGCCTACTACCGGTACGCGGTCATCGTCGCGATCATCATGTTCGGCCTGGTCTACCTTCACCTGAAGACCCGGCCCGGCCGCGCCTGGGCCGCGATCAAGCAGAGCGAGCCGGCGGCCCTGGCCGCCGGGCTCAACACCACCTTCTACAAGCTGTGGGCCCTCGCGCTGGCCAGCTTCGTCACCGGGGTCGCCGGGGCGCTGCTGGCCGGAGCCGACCAGGAACTGTTCTCCATCGACTTCCCGATCCAGAACTCCATCGAACTGCTCGCCGTCGTCCTCATGGGCGGCGCCTACAGCATCACCGGCGCGGTCATCGCCGCGTTCCTGTTCCAGTTCCTGCCCGCGCTGCTGCAGAACTGGGGAGTGCCCAACGACTGGCTGATCATCATCTTCGGCCTCGGCGTGCTCCAGGTGCTGACCACCGCCCCGGCCGGGATCGCCGACCAGATGCCGAGAGACATCCGGCGGCTCTGGAGACGGGTCACCCGAAAACCAGCGCGGCCGGCCGCCGAAGGAGGCGCCAAGTGATCGAAGTCGGCGGCCTCACCGTCCGGTACGGCGGTGTCACCTCCCTCGACGGGATGGACCTGACGTTCGAGAAGGGAACCTGCGGCCTCATCGGGCCGAACGGCGCGGGCAAGACCACGTTCTTCAACGTCCTGTCGGGCTTCGTGAAGCCCGCGGCGGGTACGGTCCGCGCCTTCGGGGACGACCTGCTCGCCCTGCCCCACTTCAAGCGGGCCCGCTGGGGCGTGCGCCGCACCTTCCAGACCGAGCAGGCCATCTCCGACCTGTCCGTCTACGACAACGTGGCCATGATCCACTCGCCGCTGCGCGGGTCCGCCCGGCGCGCCGACGTCCTCGAGGCGATCGAGTTCACCGGCCTGCCCGACCCCTACGCCACGGTGTCCTCGCTGACCGCCGGCCAGCGGCGCCTGGTCGAGGTCGCCCGGACCCTGGCCGGAAAGCCCCGGCTGATCCTCCTCGACGAGCCCGCCGCCGGGCTGCCCGACGAGGAGACCGCGCACCTGTCGTCCGTCATCCGGAAGATCCCCGAGCACGCCGGGGCCCTGACCATCCTGGTAGACCACGACATGTCCCTGGTGTCGGCGGTGTGCGAGACCACGGCCGTGCTGGACTTCGGCAAGCTGATCGCGTCCGGTCCGACCGCGGCCGTGCTGCGGGACGAGACCGTGATGCGCGCCTACCTCGGAACCGCGGAGGTCGAGACATGAGCTCGCTGAGCCTGGACGGAGTCACCGTCGAGCGGGGCGGCCGCCCGGTGGCCAAGGACGTCACCCTCGACGTGCCCGCCGGGAAAGTCACCGCCCTGCTCGGGCCGAACGGCGCGGGCAAGTCCTCTCTCGTCCTCGCCATCGGCGGGGTGCTGCGCCCCTCGGCCGGGACCGTCACGGCCGACGGCGCCGAACTGCGGGGCAGGCGGCCGGAGAAGATCCGCGCCGCGGGCGTCGCGATCGTCCCCGAGGGACGCCGGCTGCTGCCCGACCTCACCGTCGAGGAGAACCTGCGCGTCGCCACGTACGCCCTGTCCCGCAAGGACGCCGCGGCCGGGCGCGAACGGGCCCTGGAGCTGTTCCCGCGGCTGGCCGAACGGCGCTCGGTCGCCACCCGGTCCCTGTCCGGCGGCGAGCAGCAGATGGTGGTGCTGGCCCAGGCCCTGGTGTCGGGCCCGAAGTTCATCGTGATCGACGAGCTGTCCCTCGGCCTCGCCCCGGTCATCGTGAACCGGCTCATCCCGGTGATCCGGTCCATCACCGAATCCGGGATCGGCGTGCTCCTGATCGAGCAGTTCGCCACGGTCGCCCTCGGCCTGGCCGACGGCGCCTACGTGATGGAGGGCGGCGTCATCCGCTACTCCGGCACGGCGGCCGAGCTGAAGGGCAACCCGGAGATGCTCCGCTCCGCCTACCTCCTGCGCGGCAGCGAGGCGCCCGCCGGGGACGCCGCCGCCACCGCCATCGAGGCGATCGCCGAAACGGAGGCGGGCGCCGCCGAGTAACCTCACCAGGCATCGACGAACGGGCGGGCCCGGGGATTGGTCCAGCCGTCGCGCCGCGCCGGCGGCAGCGACGCCAGGAGCACGTCCCGGGTGCCCGCCGGGTCGATGACGTCGTCGATCTCCAGGTGCATCGCCGTGTTGACGGCGCTGCCCTGCTCGTACATGGCGGCGACCAGCTCCTCGTAGCGGCGCTGACGGTCCGACGGGTCCGCGATCGCCTCGAGTTCCTTGCGGAACCCCAGGCGCACCGCGCCCTCCAGCCCCATGCCGCCGAACTCGCCGCTCGGCCACGACACCGTCACCACCGGGTCGTGCAGGCTGCCGCCCGCCATGGCCATCGCCCCGAGGCCGTAGGACTTGCGCAGCACCACGGCCGCGACCGGCACGGTCAGGTTGCCGCCCCGGACGAACATGCGCGCGAAGTGGCGGACCGTCGCGGTCTTCTCCGACTCCGGGCCGACCATGAACCCCGGCGTGTCCACCAGCGACACGACCGGCAGCCCGAACACCTCGCACAGCTGCAGGAACCGGGCGGCCTTGTCCGCGCCGTCGGCGTCGATCGCGCCGCCGAGCGTCAGCGGGTTGTTCGCGATCAGGCCCATGGCCCGTCCGCCGATCCGCGCCAGCGCGGTGACCACGCACCGGCCGAACGCCGGCCGCAGTTCCAGCACCGACCCGGTGTCGCACAGGATCTCGATCGCGCGGTGGACGTCGTAGGCGTGCTTGCGGTTCTCCGGAACCACGTGCCGCAGCCGCCGCTGGTCGCCGGCCTCCCCGGACGCCAGGTCCCCCTGGAAGTACGACAGGTACCGCTTGGCGGCCGCCACGGCCTCCGCCTCGTCGGCGACGGCGACGTCCACGACGCCGTTGGCCGTCTGCACGCCGATCGGGCCGATGTCGCCGGGGGCGACGACCCCGAGCCCGCCGCCCTCGATCATCGCGGGGCCGCCCATGCCGATGTTGGAGTCGCGGGTCGCGATGATCACGTCGCAGCTTCCCAGCAGCGCCGCGTTGCCCGCGAAGCACCGCCCGGCCACGATCCCGACCACCGGCACGCGCCCGGACAGCGCGCCGAACTTGGTGAACGTGGGGGTGATCAGCCCGCCGCCCTTCGGGATGTCCACGTCGCCGGGCCGCCCGCCCCCGCCCTCGGCGAACAGCACCAGGGGATACCCCTGGTCACGGGCCACGGTCAGCACCCGGTCGGTCTTGCGGTGGTTGAAATAGCCCTGCGTCCCGGCCAGCACCGTGTAGTCGTAGGCCAGGATCGCGCACTGGCTGCGCTCGGCGCCGAACAGGCCGCCGTTGACCCGGCCGGTGCCGGTGATGATGCCGTCGGCCGGAGTGTTGCGGATCAGGTCATCCAGGTCGCGGCGGGAGCGCTGCGCGGCGACGGTGAGGCCGCCGTACTCGGTGAAGGTGCCCTCGTCGACCAGGTCGGCGACGTTCTCCCGGGCGGTGCGCATGCCGCGCGCGTGCCGCCTGGCCGCCGCCTCCGGTCGGGCCTCGTCGGACAGCAGCGCCTGGCGGCGGAAGAGGAGGCGCAGATCCGTTCGGATGTGATCGGGGTCGGGTTCTCCGGTGGCGCCGTCGCCGCCGGAGTCGTCCCCGGACGGGGCCAGGAGGGCCAGCGGGTCGTCCGGGGCGACGACGTCGCCCGGCGCCACGTACACCGACGAGACCTGGCCGGCGCGGGAGGCCCGGACCAGGTGCTGCATCTTCATCGCCTCGATCGACAGCAGCAGCTGTCCCCCGGCCACGACGTCGCCCGGACGGACCTCGACGGACGTCACCTGCCCGCTGACGGGGGCGGTCACGGCGCCGTCATCCGGGGCCGCCTCCTCCGCGGCCGGAGCGGCGGCGGGCAGCAGGCCGGCCAGGTGGGTGTCCACGTACCGGGTGTCGCAGGCGCCCGCGGCGAACGCGTCGGCGGCCAGGATCGCGCGGCCCAGCGCGAGGCTGGTGCGCACCCCGTCGACCCGGGTCTCGGCCAGGGCCCGCAGTGCCGAGCGCCGCGCCGCCTCGAAGCCGCCGTGGTCGTGGGCGATGATCTTCGCCAGCAGCGAGTCGAACCGCGGGCTGACCGGATGGCCGGCCCGCCCCGCGGTCTCCGTCCGGACGCCGAACCCGGACGGCATCTCGAACCGGGTGATCGTCCCGGTCTCCGGCCGCACCTGCCCTTCGGCGGTCAGCGTCTCGGCGTTGACCCGCACCTGGATCGCGGCGCCCCGGGGCTCGCCGACGGACGGCTGGGTCAGGTCCAGCTCCCTCAGGGTGGCGCCGCCGGCCACCTGGAACTGGGCCCGGACCAGGTCGACGCCGGTGATCTCCTCGGTGACGGTGTGCTCCACCTGCAGGCGCGGATTCACCTCGAGAAAGTAGAAGCCGCCGTCCGGCGCCGACAGGAACTCCGCCGTCGCCAGCCCCCGGTACCGGACCGCCGCGGCGAGACCGACGGCCGCCGCCAGCATGGCCTCGCGGTTCTTGACGTCGCGGGCGGGCGCGACCTCGATGATCTTCTGATGCCGTCGCTGCACGCTGCAGTCCCGGTCCCAGAGGTGGACGACCTCGCCCGTTCCGTCGCCGAGGACCTGCACCTCGATGTGACGGGCCCCCTCGATGAGCTGCTCGATATACAGGTCGCCCCGGCCGAACGCCGCCCCGGCCTCGGCCTGGCAGGCCGCGAACGCCTCGGGCACGTCCCCGGCCTCGCGCACGACCCGCATGCCGCGGCCGCCGCCGCCCGCGATCGCCTTGATCAGGGCCGGGCCGCCGGCGGCGAACTCCTCCATCTCCGCCAGCGTCGTGGGCCCGGACGTGCCGCGCACCACCGGGATACCCTCGGCCGCCGCCAGTTCCCGGGCCCGGCCCTTGTCGCCGAAGACTTCAAGGGCACCGGGATCCGGCCCGATGAAGGTGATCCCGGCCCGCTCGCAGGCCCGGGCCAGCGCCGGGCTCTCGGAGGCGAACCCGTACCCGGGGTGCAGGCAGTCCGCGCGCGCCTTCCGCGCGGCGTCGACGAGCGCGTCCGTGTCCAGGTACGCGGCCGCCCCGGACCCCGGCAGCCGGACCGCCTCGTCGCACCGGCTGACATGAGGCGAATCGGCGTCGTCGGCGGGGTACACCCCGGCCGCCGTGATGCCGAGCCCGTCGGCCGCCCGGAATATCCGCAGTGCGACCTCGCCCCGGTTCGCGACCAGCACCCGGCTCAGACCCGTCATCCGTCCTCCGATCCTCGAAATCCACCACCCATTTTCCATGAACGGATCATGGTGGCTCATCCGCCCGCATTTTCCGCGAAATAACGGGCTAAGGTATTAACTATGGTCGAAGCGCAGAGCTACTCCGAAAAGCTGGAGACCCTCTCCGAAGGCTCCGTGCGCGTCGCCTTCAACGCCTTCACGGACATCGCCTGGGACGACCCGGAGTTCGCGATCGACCCGGAGGACCCGCGCTGGATCCTGTCCGGGGCCGACCCCCTTGGCGGCCACCCCTGGTACCAGGCCCAGCCGCCGGAACGCCGCGCGCGGATCGGCCTGGCCCGGCGGGCCAACACCTGCAAGGTCGGCTGGCAGTTCGAGAACATGCTGATCAAAGGCGTGCTCGAGTACCTGATGGACCGGCCGGACGGGGACCCCGAGTTCCGGTACCTGATGCACGAGATCACCGAGGAAACCCACCACATCCAGATGTTCGCCGAGTTCATCCGGCGCTCCGGCGCGAAGGTGCCCGGCGGGCCGCTCTGGCTCCGGATCATCCAGTCGGCGATCCCGGTGACCGCGCGGCTGCGGCCCGCGGTGTTCTTCACTTCGGTCCTGGCGGGCGAGGAGCCGGTCGACCACATGCAGAAGGCCGTCCTGCGCGCGGGCGGGGAGGGCCATCCGCTGATGCGGCGGATCATGCAGATCCACGTCGCGGAGGAGGCCCGGCACATCTCCTTCGCCCACGAATACCTGGCCCGGACGGTCCCGGCGCTGCCGCGCTACCGCCGGATCGCGCTCTCGCTGCTGCTCCCGTTCATCATGCGCATCGCCTGCGACGTGATCGTCGTCCCGTCCCGGACGTTCACCCGGACCTACGGCATCCCGCGCCGCGTCATCAAGGACCTGTACTGGGACCAGGAATCGTCGAAGAAGATGCTGCGCGACCTGTTCGCCGACGTCCGGATGCTGGCGGAGGAGGCGGGCCTGATGAACCCGGTCTCGCGCCGCGTGTGGAAGGCCCTCGGCATCGACGGCCGTCCCTCCCGCTTCCGTGCCGAACCCGCCCCGCAGTCGCCCTGACCCGTTCGTTCCTTCGGTCCTGGCGGAATGCCGATGTTTCGCGCTGAGGGTTCCGGGTAGGCAGCCGCTTTATGGCAGGCCAGCGGGGAACGCGCGGGGACAGGGATTTCCCGTACGTGCTCGACTCGGTCCGGGCGGCCCGCCATTTCGTGACCGGAATAGTGGAACCGAGGTATAGCCGGCAGGCCGCGGACGACGCGGCGATCGTGGTGGCGGAGCTGGCGGCCAACGCCTTCCAGCACGCGGGCACGGGATTCAGCGTCACGGTGCACTGCGCGCCGGACGAGATCCGCATCTCCGTCCGGGACCACGGTTTCCTGCGCGACGGACTCGGTCTCCCGCCCGTTCAGGGCCACGGCCTGCACCTCGTTGACCGGATAGCGGGTACCTGGGGCACGGTTCCGCTGCGAGACGGGAAGACGGTCTGGGCCCGGCTGCCCGTTCGCTGACTCCGCGTGGCCAGCCGGGACGGATCCTGGCTCCTGTTTTCGCAGAGGAGGATGTGTTATTACTGATGCACCCCGAGCATCCCCTTGGAGCTGGATGTGGCTGAGATCCCGGTTAGTGACGTCGATCTGTACACCGTGGAGGCGCGGACCGACCCGTACCCGATCTACGAGCGGCTCCGGGCGCTCGGCCCGGTCGTCTACCTGTCCCGCTACGACCTGTACGCGCTCCCGCGCTATCAGGAAGTACGCGCGGCCCTGATGGACTGGAAGACGTTCTCCTCGGCCAAGAGCGTCTTCGTCGACCCGGAGATGAACGCCCAGCTCGAGGGCATCACGCTCTGCAGTGATCCGCCGGACCACACCATGATGCGCTCGGTGCTGGGCCGCCCGCTGCGTCAGGACCGGATGCGGGACGTCGCGCCGGTCATCGAGGCGGAGGCCGGCCGGGTCGTCACCGAGCTGGTCGGCCGGGGCCGGTTCGACGCCGCGACCGAACTGGCCGAGCACCTGCCCATGACCGTGGTCTCCGCCCTCGTCGGCCTGCCGGACCGGGGCCGGGAGAAGATGCTGGAATGGGCCGCCGCCATCTGGAACGTGCAGGGGCCCGCCAACGAGCGCTTCGCGGAGGCCGGGCCCGCGGTCGGGGAGTTCCTGGACTTCGCGAATAACGAGGCGGTCCCCGGGAACATCCAGCCGGACGGCTGGGCCAATCACCTGTACCAGGCCGCCGACCGGGGCGAACTGCCGCGCGAGAAGTGCCCGGTGATGATGCTGGACTACGTCACGCCGTCCCTGGACACGACGATCCTCGGGATCACCAACGCCATCGCGCTCTTCGCCAGGCACCCCGGCCAGTGGGACCTGCTGCGTTCGGACCGGTCGCTGATGCCGCACGCGATCAACGAGTCGCTGCGCGTGGAGAACGTGGTCCCGCAGTTCAGCCGGGTCCTCACCGAGGACCACGAGATCGACGGGGTGCCCCTCAAGGCCGGCGACCGGGTGGCGCTGCTCTACGGTTCCGCCAACCGCGACGAGCGGCACTACCCGGATCCGGACCGCTTCGACATCACCCGCAAGCCCTCGGACCACCTGGCCTTCGGCCGCGGCGAGCACGTCTGCGTCGGCATGCACCTGGCCCGCCTGGAGATGAGTACCCTCTTCGACCGCCTCGCCGACCAGGTCAGCCGCTTCGAGATCGTCTCGGAAACCCCGCTGATCAACAACGGCCTGCGCGGCCTGGAGCACCTGGAGGTCACCGTCCAGGCCGCCTGAAACGCCGCCTGAAACCCGTCCTTCGGCGGAACGGATCTTCGTTACAGGAACGGCGTCCCCGGATCCAGCCCCAGCAGGGTCCGGCCGTACGTCTCCAGGTTCGCGTCGGGCGCCATGATGGCGTGCAGAGACAGGCACTCGGAGTCGCGCAGGAACCGCTGGAGCGGCACGTCCGCCATGATCGCGGACGCCCCCGCCATGCGCCACAGGAGCTCGATCGCCTCCCGGCACATCGAGATGGCCTCGCCGGTGAGCCCGCGGATCCGGGCCCGGTCCGCCGGCGACAGGTCCGCGCCGCCGTCGGCGACCGTCTGGACCTGGCCGATGAGCCGGGCGCCGAGGGCGTCCGCCGCCTCGATCCGGGCGGCGGCCCGCGCGGTCTGGATCTGGACGTGCGGGTGCTGCGTCTGGTCGGTCCACTGCGTGTACGTGATGGGCCGGCCAGGGGCCCGGTCCAGGAACGCGTTGAGCGCGCCCCGGGCCATGCCGGTGTAGAGCCCGATCCCGGTGACGAGCAGCAGCGGGAAGAACGGGTACGCCCGCCCTTCGATGATCTCGGCGTCGGCGGCGTAGTGGCCGGAGAGCAGGTCGTGCAGGGGCATCATGCGGTGCGAGGGGACGAACAGGTCCTCGACGCTGACGGAGCAGCTGCCGGTCCCGGCCAGGCCCATGGCGTGCCAGTCGTCGTTCACCGTCAG
>Ga0131853_10004484_pt1 | contig 25034 bp, 22 predicted proteins | sample TergutLab28metaG_FD_92764 | JGI IMG/M metagenome (GOLD analysis project Ga0131853, IMG submission 92764) | Labiotermes labralis P1 segment gut microbial communities from Petit-Saut dam, French Guiana - Lab288 P1 (version 2) (version 2) | ecosystem: Host-associated > Arthropoda: Insects >...
ACGGCTTTGCCACCTTCAATGTTAATAAGCGACACGATATTTCTCCCAACACAGTCCATATTAGGATTATCACCATGCACAACAACAACTCTAACCCCCACAAGTGAAAGCAGCACTATATCTGATATAGCCGCTCTTTTCAGCTCATCTGTCTGCATAACGCTATTATCATATTTAACAACAACCGTCCTTTTACCAAATGCAATCATATGTGGCAACGCTTCCGAAAGAACCGCCGCACGTTCAAAATTTTTCATAATTACCCCTACCCTATTAATCAAACTTTACGAATTGATTGCCGTTTGCACAACATGCTTAAGCAAAACGCAAGTCGTAACCGTTCCCGTTCCACCGGGAACAGGTGTAATCGCTTTAACATGCTCCGCAACTTCCGCGTAGTCAACATCGCCGCAAAGCTTGCCATTTTCATCAATATTAACACCGACATCAATTACAATTTGATCCTTATGTACAAAATCTTTTTTTATCATTTTAGCTGCGCCTGCGCAAGCAATTAAGATATCAGCTTTTTTACACTCACACTCAATATCAGTGGTTTTTGTATGGCAAACGGTAACAGTCGCATTTTTTGCTATTAAAAGCATAGCAAGCGGCTTGCCAACAACAAGGCTACGCCCCACTACCGTTACGTTTTTGCCTGCAACGTCAATTCCGTAAAAGTCAAGGAGTTCAATGACTCCTTGTGGAGTGCAAGGTGGATAACCACTCTTATCGCCCGCATAAATATGCGCATTGTTAATCGGGCTCATGCCATCTGAATCCTTTTCAGGGTTGATTACGAGCTTAATTTTGTCCTCAAAAGATTTATCAGGAAATGGCCTAAATAAAAGCATTCCGTGAACATTTTTATCATTATTGAGCCCGACAACTAACTTTTCAAGCTCAGCATATGAACAATTCTCAGGCAGTTCATAAACTTCCGCTTTTGCACCCGAACTGTCAAATTTCTTTAAAATACCTCTTTCGTAAGAGATATCATCTTCTCTATTACCAATTCTAACGACAGCAAGCTTAGGCACAACCCCTTTTCCTGAAAGTGCTGATATATCGCCTTTAAGTTTTTCGGTCAAGCTATCCGCTACTGCTTTTCCTCTTAAGTCCTGCATCAACTTCTCATCCTTTAATTGAAATATTTAATAGCTGATTCAAAAATAAGCCTATCATAATCCCCTGGAACATTTTTAAAAATTCCATCTGAATAGCGCTCATTATGCCCCATTTTGCCAAGCACTTTACCGTCGGGTGATGTAACGCTTTCAGCTGCCAAAGACGACCCGCCCGGATTATATGCAAAATCCATTGAAGGATTATTGTCAAAGTCAACATATTGCGCCGCAATTTGACCGTTTACAAGCATTGCATTTAAAGCACTATCACTTGCGACAAGCCGACCTTCGCCATGCGAAACGGCGATAGAAGCTACATCTCCTACGTTGTTTAACATAAACCACGGCGATTTAACCGACGAAACACGCGTGCGAATAATTGGCGATCTGCGCCTTCCGATATGGTTAAGCGCAAAGGTTGGGCTGTTTTCATCAATATCGGTAATTTTACCATGCTGTATAAGGCCTAGCTTAATAAGCACTTGAAAACCATTGCAAATTCCAAGTATAAGACCGTCACGCTCGTCAAGAAGCTTATGGATTTCATTTTTAATCGCATCACGCCTTAAAAATGCAGCAGCAAGCTTGCCTGAGCCGTCAGGCTCATCCCCACCCGAACATCCGCCAGGAATAGCAATTATTTGAGCATTTGCTATAGCATCTTTAAACATTTCGGTTGACTCGCTGATGTCTTTGACGGTTAGATTTTTGAACACACGCATATCAACTTCTGCCCCGGCACGTAAAAATGCTTCCGCCATATCATACTCACAATTGGTTCCCGGGAAAACAGGGATTAAAACTTTCGGTTTAGCAGTTTTCACTTTAGGCATGATTTCCATACGTTTTATATATTCGATTTTCTCTACAGGTACAGGCTCTATATTTGTTTCAGCCGGGAAAATACTTGATAATACTGAATCATAAACATATTCAAGCTCTTTAATAGAGATTTTTTCTTCACCCGCATCTATAACATATTCGCTAATCGTTTCGGCAATTAAAGTAGCGCCTGTTGGAATATCAGCATTTTCTACGAGCTCAAGCACAATTCCACCATAATATTTTGCCGCCAAGTCAAGATTGTTGTTGATAAGCTTAACACCTATACCATTACCGATTGCCATTTTGAAAAGCGCTTCTGCGATACCGCCGGTTTCAAGTGCAAAGGCTGAAACTACTTTTTTATCGGCTATTAATTTGCTGATTATTTTAAAAGTATTCCTCATACTTTCTACGTCAAAAAGTCCGTCTTCGTTTTCTCTAGGATGAAGATAGGCAACTTTGCTGCCGACCGATTTAAACTCTGGCGAAATGATATTTTCAAGCTCCTGCGTTGTCACAGCGAATGAAACAAGAGTCGGTGGAACGTCAATATCTTCAAAAGTGCCCGACATTGAATCTTTGCCGCCGATTGCGGGTGCGTTAAGCGCAAGCTGTGCCTCAAGCGCGCCGAGTAAAGCCGAAAACGGCTTGCCCCATTTTTCAGGTACATCTGAAAGACGCTCAAAATATTCTTGAAATGAAAGGCGGATTTTATCAATTGAACACCCAGTGGAAACGAGCTTCGCGACCGATGAAACAACCGCATAGTACGCGCCTAAATAAGGATTTTGCTCAGAAAGATAAGGGTCAAACCCGTAAGCCATAACAGAGCAAGTAGTCGTATCTTTATAAAGCACAGGAATTTTAGAGACCATAGCCTGTATCGGCGTTTTCTGATACTTTCCGCCAAACGGCACTAAAACCGTAGAGGCACCAACTGTAGGATCAAAACGGTCAACTAAGCCTTTTTGTGAGGCAATGTTTAAATTTCCGACAACATTTTGGAACACTTCTTTTATACTTAAGTTTTGCTCTGAAGCATAGGCATTTTTTTCATCAACCGTAACTTTAATATGCTTCGTTACGCCGTTTGTATTAAGAAAGTCCCTTGAAATATCAACAATCATTTCGCCGCGCCACAGCATACGGACTCGTCTATCACCTGTCACTTCTGCTATTTTAGTTGCGTCTAAGTTTTCGACTGCGGCAAGCTTTTTAAATTTATCAATGTCGTTTCTTGAAATAACGACAGCCATTCTTTCTTGAGATTCACTAATTGCAAGCTCCGTGCCGTCAAGTCCGCCATATTTTACAGGAACCTTGTCTAAATCTATTAATAAGCCTTCTGCAAGCTCGCCGACAGCAACCGAAACGCCTCCTGCGCCAAAGTCGTTGCAGCGTTTAATCATCTTTGCAACTTCAGGATTTCTAAATAATCTTTGCATTTTACGTCCAACAGGCGCATCGCCTTTTTGCACTTCCGCGCCGCAATCATCAAGTGAAGAGGCAGTATGTGCTTTAGAAGAACCTGTTGCCCCGCCGCATCCGTCACGGCCTGTTTTGCCTCCTAAAAGCATTACAACATCCGTCGGTTCGGGTACTCCCCTTACTACGTTTTCCTCCGGAGCAGCCGCAACAAGCGCACCAAGCTCCATCCGTTTTGCAACATAACCCGGATGGTATATTTCACGAACATAACCGGCAGCAAGTCCAACCTGGTTGCCATAATGGCTGTTGCCTTCCGCCGCTTTAGTCGTAATTGTTCTTTGTGAAAGCTTGCCGGGAAGCGTTTCGGAAAGAGGCGTTCTCGGGTCACCTGAGCCTGTTATGCGCATACCTTGATATACATATGATCTTCCTGAAAGAGGGTCTCTGATTGCGCCGCCGACACATGTTGACGCTCCGCCGAACGGCTCAATTTCCGTAGGGTGGTTATGCGTTTCATTTTTGAACATAAGAAGCCACTTTTCAGCTTTACCTTCTATATTTACATCAATTTTAACAGAGCACGCATTAACTTCTTCGGATTCGTCCAAATCGTTAAGAAGCCCTTTACTCTTTAAATATTTTGCACCGATTGTAGCAATATCCATTAGAGTAACGTCTTTTTGTTTCATTTTGTAAAGTTCACTTCTTAACCCGAGGTATTTTTCATAGCTTTTCTGAACAGCTTTATCAGAAACTGTAACATCATCAATAACCGTAAAGAATGTAGTATGACGGCAGTGGTCAGACCAATATGTCGCAAGCACTTTAATTTCGGTTATCGTAGGATTTCTTTTTTCAGACTCGAAATATTTTTGGCAATGAACTATGTCATCAAGCTCGAATGCCAAAGAGTATTTATCAATCATATCAAGAAGCTCTTTTTCAGAAAGATTCGCAAAATTATCAATTGTAGCAACCATATCCGCATCTTCATAGTTGGCTTTAATTGTTTTTGGCAGCAAAAGTTCCGCTTCGCGGCTTTCAATCGGGTTAATTATGTATTTTTTTATGCGATTAATGTCATCTTCTGTCAAATCACCGTAAAGCGCTATAACATCAGCTGTTTTAACTATTGGTCGCTCAATTTCATGAACAATTTGAAGGCACTCTTCGCATGAAGCGGCACGCTGATCAAATTGACCTGGTACAAGCTCAACAGCGAATATATGCTTTGCATCTTTTGGCAATTCAAACAAAACATTATCAAGCGGGGGCTCTGAAAAAATGGTCGGTAAGCAATCATCCAATAATCGCTTATTTAAATTTTCAATATCATATCTGACAAACGTTCTGATATATGCCAAATTGTCAATTCCGACGATTGTTTTAATTTCACTAAATATTTTTTTAGCATGATAGTCAAACCCTTGCTTTTTCTCAACATATACTCTTTGTAAGCTCATTTTATCTAAGTCCTCCTAAGGCAATTTTGCCTATATCTGTTCTGTAATAATGGTTTTCAAATGCTATTTCATTAGTTGTGTCATAGGCTTTTAATATTGCTTTTTCCAAGCTGTCAGCCGTAACTTGTACGCAAATAACTCTGCCGCCGTTTGTTAAATAGCTTCCATTTTCTTTCCTAGTTCCGGCGTGATACACAAAGACATCTTCGTCTTTAATTTTATCAAGTCCTAAGATTTCATAGCCAGTTTGATATTTTTCAGGATATCCCCCTGATGCTATAATTACACAAATTGATGATCTATCTTCAAATTTAATATCAATTTGATCAAGCCGCTCGTCAATTATTGCCTCGAATATTTCAAGTAAATCCGTTTTAAGAAGCGGCAAAACAGCCTGTGCCTCAGGGTCTCCGAAACGGCAGTTATATTCAATTACCTTTGGCCCATCTCTTGTTAGCATAAGCCCAAAGTATAAACAGCCCTTAAACGATCGACCCTCTTTTTTCATAGCTTTAATCGTTGGGATAAAAATTTTATCAATGCAAGCATCTGAAATTTCTTTTGTATAAAACGGATTCGGGGCAATGACGCCCATACCACCTGTATTAAGCCCTAAATCGCCATCTTTCGCGCGTTTATGATCCATAGAGGAAATCATAGGCACTATCACGTTTCCGTCTGTGAAACTAAGAACCGTAACCTCAACGCCTGTTAAAAATTCTTCAATGACGATTTTACTTCCGCTTTCGCCGAATACTTTGTCGTTCATAATTGAATGTATCGCAGTTAAAGCTTCTTCTTCACTATTTGCGATAACAACGCCCTTACCGAGTGCCAAACCGTCAGCTTTTATTACGATCGGGTAGCTGTTATTTTTTAAAATATAATCTTGCGCATCTGCTTCATCATTAAAAATCTTGTATTTTGCGGTCGGTATATTATATTTATTCATAAGCTCTTTAGAAAAGCCTTTGCTGCCTTCAATAGCCGCCGCCGCTTTACTCGGCCCAAACGCTCGTATTCCTTTTGATTCAAGCAAGTCAACGAGGCCATCAACTAAAGGATTATCCGGGGCGACAACTACTAAGTCAATTGAATTTTCAATAGAAAAATCAGCTATTTTTTCAAAATCATCCGCTTTAATATTAACGCAAGTCGCAACATCTGAAATCCCGCCATTTCCAGGCATAGCGTACAGCTCTCTTTTGCCATCACCAAGCTTTTTAATTATAGCATGTTCACGGCCGCCGCCGCCAATTACTAAAATCTTCATAATAAGACCTCTTAAATATAAGTTTTTTAGACAAAATGAAGCGAACAATTGCGATTTAGTGCTTAAAATGGCGCATATTGGTAAAAACCATCGCTATGTTGTATTTATTGCAAAGTTCAATTGAATCCTTGTCATTAACTGACCCTCCTGGTTGGATGATAGCAGTAACGCCCGCTTTGTGAGCTACTTCGACACAATCTCCAAACGGGAAAAAAGCGTCAGATGCCATAACGGCTCCTTTTGATCGATCACCCGCATAATTTACGGCAAGATTAAGAGCCGTAACACGATTCGACTGGCCAGGGCCAATTCCTATTGTTTGACCATTTTTAGCAAGTACAATCGCGTTGGACTTAGTGTGTTTTACCACTTTCATAGCAAATTTAAGCTGTTCAATCTCATCTTCTGTTGGGTGCCTTTCGGTCACTATATTAAAACCGCTATCAGAAAACAGCTCTGTATCAAGCTGCTGAACTAAAAGCCCACCGGACACTTTTTTAACATCTAACATATCAGACGTATTAGAAATTGCACAACCCGGAAGCTCAAGAAGGCGAATATTTTTCTTTCTGCTCAAAATTTCGAATGCTTCTTGCGAAAAAGCAGGGGCAATTATTATTTCAAGAAACGTTTTTGAAAGCTCATGAGCCGTTTTTTCGTCGACAAATTTATTAAGCGCAACAATCCCCCCGAAAATCGAAACAGGGTCAGAGTTATACGCGTTTACATACGCTTCAAAAATATTCTCGCCTGCCCCAACGCCGCAAGGATTAGCATGCTTAACCGCAACAGCAGTAGGAATTTCCACATCAAATTCCTTAAGCACATCAAGGGCGCCGTTTGCATCATTAATATTGTTAAAACTTAGCTCCTTGCCATGAAGCTGTTTTGCGCAGGCAAGTGAATTTGATGCGGCGAAAGGCTCTTTGTAAAAAGCTGCTCTCTGATGAGGGTTTTCGCCATAACGCATTTCCGCTTCTTTTTCAAATGTCAATGAAAGGAGATCGGGGTAATGCTCACCCCCGACCTTCTTTCTTAAATACGAAGCAATTAACGAATCATACGCCGCAGTATGTTCAAAAGCTTTACAAGACAGAGTCAATTTCGTTTCTTTAGAAATTTCACCAGTGGCTTTAAGTTCACTTAAAATTTTAGAATAATCCGCGACATCAACTAAAACCGCAACATCATGCCAATTTTTAGCGGCAGAGCGAACCATCGAAGGCCCGCCAATATCAATGTTTTCAATTGCATCTTCGAGCGTAACATTATCATTCATTATCGTCTGTTTAAACGGATATAAATTCACAACGACAACATCAATCATTTCAATTTCAAGTTCATTTGCGCGTAACATATGCTCAGAATTTTCACGCATTGCAAGTATTCCGCCGTGAATTTTGGGATGAAGCGTTTTAACACGCCCATCAAAGCATTCAGGAAAACCTGTTATGTCTGAAACAGAAACAACATCTATGCCATCATCAGCCAAAGTTTTTAAAGTTCCGCCCGTTGAAAGTATTTTAAAGCCTAATTCTTTAAGTGACTTCGCAAATTCTACAATACCTGTTTTATCAGATACGCTTAATAAAGCCCTCTTTTTCACAATCTGCAGCTCCTCGATCCTAAATTGTAAGCCTAAAGTCCTCTGTAACGCTTATTAGCTGACCATCTACAATTTCAATTAAAAACGGAACAGTTTGCGCCGGAGGACGATCTGAATAATTTGTTTCTAAATGCAGTATAAATTTGTCTACATAAGTTGTCATATATTGTCTGTCACCATCTTCATCTTCCACAAAAAGAAGGTGTATGTCAACAAAATTAAAAATTGTTGTATCTGTTATTTCAAAAGCACGAATATCTTGGTTTAAAGGTCTGATTATATGCCCGCCGGGCAAGTCTTTAATAGGTCATAATCCGAGTTCTTCAAGCCTATCAAAATCAGCTAAAGTAATAATTTCAACCTCGTCAAAGTATAAAGTATTGTCTTCTATTACAATATGTCCCGGAGTTAAGTGAGCGGCAATAAAAGGTTCCGTTATCTGACCCGTCGGCTCGGTTTCCGCAGTCTCACCAGCTTCAACTTCAAGCGACTCTTCCTCTTCAGGCTCAGCCGTGAACTGTTCCGCTTCCTCATTGGCAATAGTCATATAAGTTGTCTGCTGATCTGCTGTACAAGCTACTATAAATAAGCCAAACGCTAATGCAAAAATTGTTATTATTAGTTTTCTCATTTTAAACATCCTTTCTTTCTTCGAAGATTTTATTACAAATCATTTCAACTGCTCTAGGCAAAATAACCTGTTCGGCCTGTTCCATAACGCGCCTTTGCAAAGTTTCAGGCGTATCATTATCTAGCACTTCAACGGCTTTTTGTGCTATTATCTCTCCGCCATCGCATATTTCATTTGCAAAATGCACAGTCGCGCCTGTCACTTTTACGCCATAATCAAGCGCCGCTTTATGAACTTTAAGTCCATAAAAGCCTTTACCGCAAAACGAAGGGATAAGCGACGGGTGCACGTTAATAATTCTGTTTGAATATTCTTTTGTAAAATCCTCCCCAAAAACATGCAAAAAACCGGCCAAAACAATCAAATCTATATTATAATCGCGCAAAATCTCTTCAATCGCTATATCAAACAGATAAGAATCAGAAAATTCCTCCTTGCTAACGACTTTAGCATCTATTTTGTTATCTTCTGCGCGTCTAATTGCGTAAACATCGGGCTTGGAAGAAATTACAAGCAAAATCTGCCCATTTTTCAAGCCTCCATTATTTTTATAATCAATAAGCGACTGCAAATTTGTGCCTCCGCCTGATACTAAAACGGCAATATTTAACATAGAACAACACCTTCGTTGCTCGCAATAGCCTCACCAATTATATATGCACACTCACCTGACTTTGCCAGTATCTCAACCGCCTTATCAGCTAGGTCTTTACTGACTGCCAAGCACATTCCAACGCCCATATTATACGTTCCGAACATATCGGCTCTCGGAACATTGCCCTCTTTTTGAATTAAGTCAAATATCGGATGTTCTTGAAGTGCGCTTAAATCAATTTTAGCCGATAAGCCATCCGGAAGCATTCGTGGGATGTTTTCAAAAAAGCCTCCGCCTGTAATATGTGACACACCCTTGACTTTAACATGGCTCCTAAGCTCTAAAATAGGCTTAACATAAATTTTTGTCGGTGTAAGAAGCTCCTCACCAAGTGTTTTACCTAGTTCGCCATAATATTTATTCAAAGCATTCTTTTCCACGCCAAATATTTTTCGAATCAAGGAAAATCCATTAGAGTGAACACCCGATGATTTAAGCCCGATTATAGCATCTCCTGCTTTAATTTCATTATTGTCAAAAATCTTTTTGCGGTCAACGATCCCGACGCAAAAGCCCGCGAGGTCATATTCATCTTCCGGCATAAGCTGAGGATGTTCAGCCGTTTCTCCTCCAATGAGCGCGCATCCTGATTGAATACAGCCTTCTGAAACGCCTTTAATTATTTCGGCGACTTTTTCAGGATTCACTTTACCGACTGCCAAGTAATCAAGGAAAAACATCGGTTTTGCTCCACAGCAAATTATATCATTAACGCACATTGCAACACTATCAATGCCGATTGTATCATGTTTATCAATCACAAACGCAAGCTTTAACTTCGTGCCTACGCCATCGGTGCCTGATACTAAAATAGGCTCTTCCATCTCTGAAAAGTCAGGCTTAAACAGTCCGCCGAAGCCGCCGATATCAGAAATAACTCCATGAGTAAACGTTTTTTGTACATGTTTTTTCATAAGCTCAACAGCTTTATATCCGGCTTCAACATTAACACCCGCCTGCGTATAGCTGTTATTATAATCTTGCATTGCAACTTCCCCCTACCCTATCTTTACTTCGTAATTTTTTTATCATATTTTGATTGTTTGACAGCTTTAGGCGGGGCGCTCGGATACTCGCCTGTAAAGCAGCCTATACAGAAATTTATATTCGCACCATCTGCAATTTTCAAAACATCTTCAACATTCAAAAAGCCCAAGGAATCAACCCCGATATCTTCTGCCATTTCTTCAACAGTTAGCCGACAAGCAATAAGCTGTGACCTATCAGGAACATCGGTGCCGAAATAGCAAGGATGTAAAAATAGCGGGGACGCAATACGCATATGTACTTCTTTCGCGCCGGCATCACGAATCAGCTTAACAATTTTTTTGCTAGTCGTTCCGCGCACGATTGAATCGTCCACTAATACAACACTTTTATCTTTAAATACAGACGCAATTGGGTTAAGCTTAATTCTAACCATAGCTTCGCGCTCTTCTTTCGTTGGCTGCGTAAAAGTTCTGCCGACGTATTTATTTTTAATAAGGCCAATACCGTATGGGATGCCGGATTGCTTTGAGTAGCCGATCGCAGAATCAAGCCCTGAATCAGGAACACCGACTACTACATCAGCAGGGGCAGGATGGGTATCTGCTAAAAAAGCGCCAGATCTTTGCCTTGCTTCATTAACCCAAGACCCATCAATTACAGAGTCGGGTCTTGCAAAGTAGACATACTCAAACACACAAAGCCCTGTTTCTTTTCCACAACCTTTTTTAACGCTCCTAAGGCCGTTTTCATCAACAATAATTATTTCTCCCGGTAAAACATCCCTTACGAACTCTGCCCCAACAGCATCAAGCGCACATGACTCTGACGCAAACACATAGCCATTATCTGTTTTACCCATACAAAGGGGGCGGAAGCCGTGCGGATCTCTTGCTGCAACTAGCTTTTTCGCAGACATTAAAACAAGACAATACGCGCCTGTAACTTTTTCAAGCGCTTTTTCAACGGCAACCTCTATTGAACCGCTTAAAATTCTCTCTTTTGTTATAAGATGTGCAAGCACTTCAAGTTCACCTGTCGTTTGAAAAATAGCGCCGCCATTTTCAAGATCTTCTCTAAGCTCCTTACCGTTTGTTATCGCACCGTTATGTGCTAAAGCCATAGGCCCTTTTATATGTCTGATAACAAGGGGTTGACAGTTAGCGCGGCTTAAATTTTCCGCAGACGAGTATCGGCAATGCCCAAGAGCAATGTTGCCTTTACCTAGCTTACGCAGTTCATCTCTTTTAAAAACATCGCCAACAAGTCCTGTGTCAGAGTAGTTCGTAATAATACCTGCGTCATTAACAGCTATACCGCAACTTTCTTGGCCTCTATGCTGCAAAGCAAATAAACCGGAATAACACTGCATCGCCGCATCAATTTGCTCATTTGAATATACCCCAAATACTCCACATTCCTCATTTAACCCATCGCGCATTAAATATCCACCTCGTAAGTTTTCTATATTGTGTAACAACTTTTTGATTCTTGCTCAATATTAAGTTCTAAATCTTTAGCTAAGGACTCTTCTTCCATGTGTTTCTTGGCGGCAATAAGTTTTTTCTTCAAACTATCGTCTGATAAAGCGAGAATTTGAACGGCAAGAACAGCCGCGTTTTCAGCGCAATCAATCCCAACCGCCGCAACAGGTATGCCTTTTGGCATTTGCAAGATTGAAAGAAGCGCGCCAAGCTCGTCTAACGTACTTGTTCTAAGCGGCAATCCAATAACGGGAAGTGTTGTGTATGCCGCTATAACGCCTGCTAAATGCGCCGCACGACCCGCAGCAACTATAATTACCCCAAACCCGTCATCTGCTGCAATTTCGCTGAATTTTGATGTTGTAACAGGCGTTCGGTATGCTGAAATGATTCGCATTTCTGACGCAACGCCAAAGCTTTCAAGAAGTTTACTCGCCCTTTTAGCAGCAGGAAGGTCGCCATCGCCACCCATAACAATCGCAACTTTTTTTCCACTCATCGCAACATCCTCCTAATCTGAAAATTACCATTAATAATAATGGTTTAATTTTTTACGTCAAAATCATCTAGAAAACCGAGATTTAATTTTAAACTTGAACCATTTGCAAAAATTAAACCTCTGCTTTATAATACAATTTACAGCCAAATCAGTCAACAAGGATTTCTCTTGATATATTCTAAAACATCTTTTACATTAGCAGAACGCTCTATTCTGCTTTCTGAAGGTCCCCCGGTTGACAGATATACGTATTTGGTAATTGCTCCTGCTCCAAACGCAAAAATCGTTGCAGTTTCTTCCATTATATGAATATTATAAATACACTCCCGTCCTTTTTTAGCATATCCAACATTTTCAAACGAACCAACTGTATTTTTTTGCCTATAAAGATAGTACGGGTTAAGATCTGCGTTTTTAGCACGTTCATATGCAATATTAATCATTTCACCCGCTTCTTTTGACTCAAAAACAGATCCGCTATCAATTATATCTTCTCTAAACTTAGACGCCCTTTTAACAGCAAGCGTATGAACAGTTAGATTTTCAGGCGACAAGGCGCATATTTTCTCAAGCGAATTATTAAAATCCAAAACGCTCTCACCCGGAAGCCCCGCTATTAAGTCAACATTGATAAAGTCAAAGCCAACCTCCCGAGCTAGGTTGTAAGCGTCGAAAAACTGCTGCGCTGTGTGCTCTCTCCCTATTTGCTTAAGCGTATCATCTTTTAACGTTTGAGTATTTATCGAAATGCGCGAAATACCGTACTTTTTAAGTAATTTAAGGTTGCTTTTAGTAATTGTATCCGGCCGGCCGGCTTCAACAGAGTATTCCGAAACATTTTTCAAATCGAAAGAATTTGCTGTATAATCGAGAACTCTTTCAAGTTGGTTATCATTCAATGCAGTAGGAGTTCCGCCGCCTATGTATACAGTCTTTATACTTTTGCCTAAAAGCTCTGCTTGCCTCATTTCGTTAATTAGAGCATTGACATAAGCATCTGTATGTTTTTTGAACTTATCAATCGGGTAAGCCGCAAAAGAGCAATAGTGGCAGCGCGTTGGGCAAAAAGGTATGCCGATATATAAACTTGCGTCATTTTCACTCTGATTTTTAAGAATTTCTCGCTGTATATCAACAATTTCTGCTAACAGTTCAGCTTTTTGAGCCAAAACAGTATACTTCCCTCTCATAAATCGAATCGCTTCGTCGTATTTAAGCCCGCTGTCGATCAGTCCTCGCATTATTTTAGTCGGGCGGATGCCTGTAAGCGAACCCCAAGGCGGGTTTATTCCCGTTGCACTTTTAAGAAGCCTGAACATACTATCTTTAACCGCAAAGCTAAGCTCGTCACACTCCACTTTATCAAATCTTAAAGCAATCTCACATCCATCAACATAAAGGCCGCTTTTAATGACATCTTTATCAAGACATGACAAAACACATATGCCTTCAAAAGGAATATTATCTGCGCGGCAAAAACCTTGGTTTTTATAGAAAATTTGCCCAATTACTTGAATCTCATGTTCAAAATTATGGCCTTTAATTATATAACGCATGAATTAATAATAACACAAGCCGACAGTTTAATCAATAGCTTCTCTATTGACCTTTATATAAGTAACTAGCGAAGCGAATCAGAGTATAGATAGTTATTGAGGTTGCAATAACGTGGCTTATATGCACTATAGGTATTAAAGCAGGATGGCCTATATAGCTCGCTGTTAACGTAAATGCAATTGAAGAAATTATGTATGGGAAAGTAAAGGAAGCGTAGTTAGAGTGGAAAGGAAGCTTTAAAAGTTTTGGCATTTTAGCCGTGACTATTATGTAACCAATAATTGAAATTGGCAGTAATATCCAAATCAGAGTACTGTTTGAATATCCTTGATGGATAAAAGAATTGAAGTATCCGGCTATTAAAAGGTTTGTGGGGACGTTTATAATGGCAAGCGTTGGAAGAGCGCGTTCTGAAATCGGATTTTTAATTAATCTAGCAATTAAAAGCGGGATTATTAAAACATAGGCGATTAAACCTATAATGAAAGCCATTTGTCCTGTCGCAATAGCTCCTATCATTGGCGCGGTATTGCTTGCAACTGCAATACCAACCCCTACAACAAACCAACTTGGATATACATTTTGAATGTCAAATCTTAAAACAAATCGCTTGATAAAAACCAACATAATCACTATATGTATGATTAAGGTAATGTGCCATATTGCATATGCAGTTTCTTCGGCATAAGCATATATATAGGTCGTTAGCATCATAACCGCCATAGTAGAAGTCGGAAAAGTACTTAAAGCTACAGGGCTTTTTAACTCATCATTAACATTTTTATAGTCAAAGACAAGCTTCAATAAAAATAAAGTGAAAACTATAATAGCTAAAAAGCCAACTATATATCGCAGAGTCTCACTGTGGGCACGAATCAAATTACCGAGCGCCGCTAACGCAAGAGCGATACCACTGATTGATATTGGTATTGTTTTAATAAATTTTTTCATAATTGAAATTATACTATAAAATATTTGATAATTCAAGTCAGGTTTAAAAATTATGCTTGCAATTATCTCCAAATTGTTGTATAAAATATAAGCAAATATTTTTCGAGGTGATTTTGGAATGAAGAAGTTTATACATGTTTCTATACTATTAGCTTTATTAGTATTTGTTTTTGCAGGATGTGCTATCATAGATACGCCGCCGGCTCAAACTACAGCAGCAGAAGTCCTTGAAGAGGAAGATATTTTAGAAGAAACTGAAGAGGATATTTCAGATGAGGCTGAGGAAGAAGAGGTTTTAGATAAGGCCGAGGGAGAAATTCCTGCAGAAGAAGACGAAGAAGCAGAAATCACAGAAGAAACTACGGAGGAGATTGACATGGAATTTACAGTTCAAAGTGAGAATAATCCACTCGCAACAATTACGATGGAAAATGGTGATAAAATTATCATTGAGCTTTTCCCCGATATAGCGCCCAATACGGTCAGCAACTTCATCTATCTTGTTAATCAAGGGTTTTATGATGGCGTTATTTTCCACAGGGTTATACCAAACTTTATGATTCAAGGAGGATGCCCTGACGGAACAGGAATGGGAGGACCGGGACATCATATTTTCGGCGAGTTTGGCTCAAACGGCTTTGAAAACGACTTATCACATACACGCGGCGTTGTTTCAATGGCTAGAACTCCTGCTCCTAATTCAGCAGGATCACAATTTTTCATTTGCGTAGGAGACCCAACTTTTCTTGATAACGAATACGCAGGCTTCGGCAAGGTAGTTTTCGGTATGGAGACAGCCGATGCTATCGTTATGCAGCCGAGAAACGCAGGCGACAGACCGCATGAAGACCAAAGAATCCAAACGGTGACCGTCGATACGAAAGGAATTGACTTCCCTGCACCTGAAAAAATGTAGGTTTTTCCGAACAAATCAGCCTGAAAGCCGTAATTTGTTTAGCGTTTGAACCGTACGCAGTTGCGAGAATGCGCAAAGCAAATTACTACCCTATTGACTTTTTTCGATGATTGTTGTATAAATTAGTTATTGAGTGTTTCAATAAATATCCGTAAAGGGTGTGATGTTAGGGTTGGCAAAGCAGCTTAAACTTTATGGCTTTAACAACCTCACAAAAACACTTAGCTTTAACATCTATGATGTTTGCTATGCGAAAAGTGAGAGAGAACAAAAGGATTATATAGCTTACATTGACGAACAATATAACTCTGAGAGACTTACAAATATTTTATGCGAAGTAACCAATATAATAGGTGCTGATGTTATCAGTATTTCTAAGCATGATTACGACCCACAGGGCGCTTCTGTTAATGTTCTCATAGCTGAAGAGCGTATAATACAGCGCACTGAGCGCATAGAGCCAAAAGAAAACGCGGAAGAGCTTGGCGAGAAAAAGTCAGGTAAATCTGTTAATTTTCACTTAGATAAAAGTCACGTTACGGTGCATACATTCCCTGAACATCATCCTAACAACTCTATTTCAACGTTTAGGGTGGATATCGATGTTTCAACATGCGGCGAAATTTCACCGCTTAACGCGCTAGGACATCTTATTTCAAGCTTTGACTCTGATATTATTACGATTGATTACAGAGTAAGAGGTTTTACTAGAGACGTAGACGGGCGTAAGTATTTTATTGATCATGACATAACTTCAATTCAAAATTACATTGACCAAAAGACGCTTGATAGATATGACGCAATAGATGTTAACGTTTATCAATCAAATATCTTTCATACAAAAATGCTGATTAAAGATATCGAGCTGCAAAATTATTTGTTCAACAAAGATGTCTACGAACTGCCGCCAAAACAGCGGTTACAAATTACAGATGCCTTACGGCAAGAAATGATAGAAATTTTCAGCGGAGCGAACATATATTGCTAAAAATCAGGGGCGGCGCAAAGGCGCTGCCCCTTTGTGTAATGAGGAGGTTAAGCAAATGAAACTTTTCAGAAACGCCACAAAACAAAATGCTGCGTTAATTGCGGCATTCTTCTTATTTCTGCTTTTTGGGACAATTTTCCCCGCTGCTGAGCCTTCAAGAGAGGTTTTGGATATATCCGAATACGCAATATACGAAGGTTGGACGTTTATAATTGACGGCAATTATATCGATTCTGATGTTATGCCTTTACGCCATAACGGTCATTTATTCCTGCCGCTAAGAGCTGTCGCCGAAAACCTCGGATATCGGGTTCATTGGGATGACAGGCGCAAACTCGCAAGCTTTACTCAGGGATTTACAAAAGGCGCGCACATAGATATTTTAGCAAATGAGATTAGCTGGACTTCTGATTACGGCGGAGGAATGTTCGGGCAATGGGAAAATATGTTTGTTATTAAAAACGACAGAATTTTAATAAGCCACCTTTGGATTTATATGATTTTTAATGGCGGGATAACCAGTTATCAAGTTCAGCCCGGAGATACAATTTTTTCCATTATTCAAAAATTTTATGACGAACCTAGCCCGTCTTTGATTGAGCTTTTTACAATTATCAGCCATATGAGCGATCCTGATTCTTTAGCTCTTATGATTGGGAGCTATATTTCAATTCCACAACAAGGTGCGTTTTCTTTAATATATGACGAAGAAGAAAAGGTTGTTGAGATTACAACACAGTTGCAATCAGAATTAGCAGTTCGTCCTCCTGTCCGTGATGGTTCAATGACTATGCCGCCTATTTTACCAAGAGTTCGAGAAGAAGCACAGCCACCGAGACGTGTAGAAACAGAAAGATTTTTGATAAATGGCGTACAATTAGAAACAGATATTATGCCTTTATTTTATGATGGCGAGCCGTTTGTTCCGTTAATTACTGTTGCCGAAAATATTGGATATAATGTGCATTGGAACGATGAAGAAACAATTGCAACTTTAACGCGTGACGGCAGGCATAATGTTTATTTGGATGTTTCAGAAGAACGACTTGAAATTTGGCATCCAAGAGGCGAAAGGATTTTCTTTCTTTTCGACAACTTGTTTATTATAAGAAATGATACTGTTTTAATGAACAGAGAATGGCTTTATCGCATTTTTCAATACGAACTGACTAGGCATACGGTTCAAGAAGGGGACACGCTTCACTCCATTCTTATGTATTTTTATGGCGAAGCAACTATCGAAATGTTAGAAAGCATTTCGATAGTTAATAGAACTCACGGACTGGAATATAATTTTGCTCTTTCTGTGGGTCAACTGCTTACTATACCAAATATCGAAGCATTTTCTTTAACATATGACGAAGAAAGTAGAACAGTCGAAATAACAACAAATTAATACGAGGTAAAGATATGCCAACAAACCGACAAACAAAGGCTCCAATATGCGACGCATTAAAGGCTCACGGTAAAAATCGTGTGGTTCGTTTTGACGTGCCGGGACATAAAGGCGGGAGAGATAATCCTGAGCTTACAAGCTTTTTGGGGCTTGAATGTATGAAGATAGACGTAAATTCGATGAAACCGCTTGATAACCTTTGTCATCCGATTTCGGTTATTAAAGAGGCAGAAGAGCTTGCAAGTGAGGCTTTTGGCTCAAGTGCAGCATTTTTTATGGTGAACGGCACGACTTCTGCCGTGCAGGCGATGATCATGTCTGTTTGCAAAGCGGGTGATAAAATCATAATGCCTCGCAACGTTCACAGAAGCGCGATAAATGTGCTTATCCTATGCGGAGCAGTGCCCGTTTACGTAAACCCGGGAGTTAATAATGAACTCGGCATACCACTTGGCATGTCCGTTTCAAATGTTGAAAAAGCAATCAAAGAAAATCCGGATGCAAAAGCAATTTTAATCAACAACCCAACATACTACGGGATTTGCTCGAATATTAAAAAAATTGCCGACTTAGCGCATAAAAACGGCATGTATTTGCTTGCCGACGAAGCGCATGGCACGCATTTCTATTTCGGAGAAAATATGCCGATGAGCGCGATGGCCGCCGGGGCTGATATTGCGGCAATCAGCGCGCATAAAACAGGCGGTTCTCTTACACAAAGCTCGTTTTTATTATGCGGTAAAAATATAAGCGCCGACTATGTACGGCAAATAATTAACATTACGCAAACGACAAGCGCGTCGTATTTGCTTCTGTCATCCCTTGACTTAACGCGAAAAAATCTTGCGTTAAACGGTAAGGCGATTTTCAAAAAATCACTCGGATTTGCAGAATATGCAAGGGAAGAGATTAATAAAATTGGTGGATATAATGCCTTCGGGCGGGAACTTATTAACGGCGATGGTGTTCATGACTTTGACGGCACGAAGCTATCAGTCCATACAAGGGCAATAGGTCTTGCCGGTATCGAAGTTTACGACATTCTGCGCGATGAATTTGAAATACAAATAGAATTTGGCGACATTGGCAACATTTTAGCAATTGTATCATCCGGCGACAGAGGTTTTGAAATTGAACGGCTCGTAGGTGCACTTGCAGAAATTAAAAGGCTTTACGCCAAAGACCGCGCGGGCATGTTTGAACAGGAGTATGTAAATCCATTTGTGGCTCTTCCGCCGCAGCAAGCTTTTTACAGCAAAAAAACGCAGATTCTAATCAAGCAAAGCGCAGGTAAAATAAGCGGAGAGTTCGTAATGTGCTATCCACCCGGCATACCAATTCTCGCTCCGGGTGAACTTATAACACAGGATATTTTGGATTATATAGCTTACGCAAAAGAAAAAGGCTGTTCGTTGACAGGGCCGCAAGATATGGGTATTGAGAGGATTAATATAGTTGATGAGAATAATTAATATCAGAGAAAACCATGAATACAAAAATCAGGCAATCGCCTATTTTCAAAGCAAATGGAGCAACAGAAGAAATAAAAAAGTCTATGGCGACTGCATCACGCATAGCATTGGTGCGAAAAACCCTCTGCCGGTTTGGTATTTGCTTTTGGATTCCGAAGAAATAATAGGTTGCGCGGGGCTTGTAACAAATGATTTTATAAGCCGTATGGATTTATATCCGTGGCTGTGCGCACTTTATATTGATAAAAAATATAGAGGGCAAGGTTTAGGTAATTTACTTATTTCACAAATCAAAGAAGACACAGCGAAATCCGGATTTAATAATCTGTATCTTTGCACGGATCATATTGGGTATTACGAGAAGTATGGATTTTCTTATATAGGGGACGGGTATCATCCTTGGGGAGAAAGTTCGAGGGTTTATGAGTGTGAGGTTTGTCTAACAAATAAATTATTTATATAGCGAAAGGAGCATGATAACATGCTAACTACAACAATTCATTTTCCGGGAAATTGCGATGAGGCTATAACATTTTATAAAGAGGCAATCGGTGCGGAAGTAAAGGGAGTTTATTATTTCAAGGATGCGCCGCCGGATAACGGAATGGATGACTCTTTGCCTCCTAATTTTGTAATGCACTCTGAAATTCTAATATTCAATACTTTAGTTTCTATGACAGACGGTGGAGAAAAACGTGTGACGGGTGATAATTTCACAATGACTGTTACATTAAAAACAGCCGATGAAGTAACTTCTGCTTTTAACAAGCTTGCAGACGACGGGAAAATCATTGAACCTCTCGCTCAACAATTTTGGGCTGATTTATGCGGATCAGTTGAAGATCGTTTTGGCTTAAATTGGCATATTTTAACTAGCAGTTAGTAAAAAAGACAGGTGATTTAATGGATCTTTGGTATTCTGAAATGCAGACCGAAAACGTTCGATTTTCGATTAAGGTTGAAAAGCAGCTTGTCAGCGTTAAAAGTGAATTTCAGCAGATTGATATTTTTAATTCGTATGAATTCGGCAAAATACTTGCACTTGACGGTTATCTTATGGTGACTGAGAAGGACGAGTTTATTTATCATGAGATGGTTACGCATGTTCCTATGGCGGCGAATCCTGATATAGCATCTGTTCTTGTAATCGGCGCAGGAGACGGCGGCACTATCCGCGAGCTCGTCAGATATGAGAGCATAAAGCGAATTGACATGGTAGAAATTGACAAAGTTGTAGTTGATGTTTGCAAAGCGTATTTACCGCAGACAGCGAGTAAACTAACTGACAAACGCGTCAACATCTATTACGAGGACGGCATGAAGTTTGTGCGGCATCAAAAAGATATGTACGACCTTATAATAATTGATTCGACAGACCCGTTCGGACCGGGCGAGGGGCTTTTTACTAAAGAATTTTACGGCAACTGCTTTAACGCGCTTAAAGAAAGCGGCATACTTGTAAACCAACATGAAAGTCCTTATTATAATCAGGATGCACAGGCTATGGCCAAAATCCATCAGAGAATGAAAAAAGTGTTCCCAGTGTCGGAAGTATACCAAGCTCATATACCCACCTACCCTTCCGGCCACTGGCTTTTCGGCTTTTCGTCCAAAGGGATACACCCTACTCTCACGCTTGATAAGCAAAGATGGAACAGCTTGGGCATAAAAACAAAATACTACAATACAGATTTGCACAAAGGAGCGTTTGCTCTCCCGAATTATGTTAAGGAGCTGCTTGATGATGGTAAAAATGCCTAAAAACATCCACACATTCATAGGCTGTGACAGCGAGCACAGCAAGAGTGCAACTGTTTTGTTTTCTGCGCCCTTTGATTCAACGACATCATACCGCCCCGGAGCGCGTTTTGCCGGCACGGCTATCAGAAACGAAAGCTATTCAATAGAGACTTACAGCCCTTATCAAGATAAAGATTTACTTGATATAAACGTCTTTGACGGTGGTGACTTAGAATTATCTTTCGGCGACCCCGTGCCCTCACTTAAAATGATTGAACAGTACGTCACAAACATTTTAAATGACGGAAAAAAAAGTGTCATGATCGGCGGAGAGCATCTTGTAACGCTTGGAGCGGTTCGCGCCGTTGTTAAGAAGCATCCTGACTTGTGCTTAATCCAATTTGATGCTCATACGGACTTAAGAGAGGATTATCTCGGCTCAGAATTATCCCACGCGACTGTTATCCGCCGCTGCCATGATATTTTAGGTGACGGGCGCATATCGCAGTTCGGAATACGAAGCGGCGAAAAAGCAGAGTTTGAATGGGCAAAGCAGCATACTTTTTTAAATAAGTTTAATTTTGACGGATTAGATGGTATAATAGAGAAGACTGGGAACTCACCTGTATATTTGACAATTGATTTAGACGTTTTAGACCCGTCATGCTTTCCCGGAACGGGCACGCCAGAAGCAGGAGGCGTAAGCTTTTTAGAGCTTTTAGATGCGGTTACAAAAATAGCAGCAAAGCTTAACGTCGTTGCTGTCGACATAAACGAACTTTCACCACCTTACGACCAAAGCGGAGCTTCTACTTCTTTGGCATGTAAGATTTTGCGAGAAATTTTATTATTGATTAACTAGGAGGATTCCAAAATGGGAAAAGCATTAATAATTGGAGCGGGCGGCGTATCCCGTGTTGTTGTGCATAAATGCTGTCAAAATTCAGATGTGTTCACAGAAATTTGCCTTGCAAGCAGAACACTTTCAAAATGTGAAGAAATTAAAAACAGTGTTAAAAATTCTAAGACAAAAATACAAACGGCTCAATTAGATGCAGATAATACAAATGAAGTTATCGAACTTATTAACAAATTTAAGCCCGACATCGTAATTAACGTCGCGCTTCCTTATCAAGATTTAACAATAATGGATGCTTGCCTTGCGACAAAAGTTGACTATGTTGACACGGCGAACTATGAACCGCTTGATACTGCGAAATTTGAATACAAATGGCAATGGGCGTACAAAGAGCGCTTTGAACAAGCGGGCATTACAGCCTTATTAGGCAGCGGTTTTGACCCGGGCGTGACGGGTGTTTTCAGTGCGCATGCAATGAAGCATCATTTTGACGAAATCCATTATATTGATATACTTGACGCTAACGCGGGTGACCACGGCTATCCTTTTGCCACAAACTTTAACCCCGAAATTAACATTCGTGAAATAACAGCCAACGGAAGATATTTTGAAAACGGAAAGTTTGTCGAAACGCCGCCTTTGGCTGTCAAAAAAGTTTATAACTTTCCTGAACTAGGCGAAAAAGATATGTACCTTCTTTATCATGAAGAGCTTGAATCACTTGCCGTGAACATTAAAGGAATCAAAAGAATTCGCTTTTTTATGACGTTTTCCGACAAATATATAACGCACCTTAACGTACTTGAAAATGTTGGGATGACCTCTATTGAGCCTATTGACTTTGAGGGCCAGAAAATCGTGCCGCTTCAGTTTCTTAAAGCAGTACTCCCTGACCCGTCATCACTTGGCAAAGGGACGAAAGGCAAAACTAACATTGGATGTATCTTCCAAGGAATCAAGGACGGCAAGCCGAAAGCGTACTATGTTTACAACGTTTGCGTTCATGAAGATTGCTATGCAGAAGTTGGCTCACAGGCAATTTCTTACACAACAGGCGTGCCTGCTATGATTGGCGCAATGCTCGTAATGACAGGCAAATGGAAAAAACCAGGTGTGTTTAACGTTGAAGAATTTGATCCTGATCCGTTTATGGACGCGCTTAATAAGTGGGGGCTTCCTTGGAAAGAGGATCATAATCCTAAATTAGTCGACTAGGAGAATACCATAAATGGAATTATTTGAAATAATCGGAAAAAATAGGCTTAATGGTGAGGTTTATGTAAACGGAGCTAAGAACGCGGCGGTTGCAATTATTCCGGCGGCAATCGCTACTCGCGGCATATGCAAAATAGAAAACGTGCCAAATATCGAAGATGTAGCGAATTTAAAAACAGCTATTACAAAATTAGGCGCAGTTTGTGATCGACCGGATCCTCATACACTTATAATCGACAGCAGTAAAATTTCAAGTTATATTGTTGATTATAATTCTGTAAAAAAAATCCGCGCGTCTTATTATATGCTCGGCGCGCTTTTAACGCGTTATAAAAAAGCTGAAGTGCCGCTTCCGGGTGGCTGTAACTTTGGTGAGCGCCCGATAGACCAACATATTAAAGGGTTTGAGTCACTCGGAGCGACCGTTAAAATAGAGCATGGTATGGTTAAAGTTTACGCTGATGAACTTATCGGCACAAATATTTATCTCGATAAAGTAAGCGTAGGCTCTACGATTAATATTATGCTTGCTGCTGTTTGCGCAAAAGGCACGACGACGATTGAAAACGCGGCAAAAGAGCCTCATATCGTTGACACAGCTAACTTTCTTAACATGATGGGTGCAAATATTAAAGGCGCGGGAACTGAAATTATAAGAATTGTAGGTGTAGAACAGCTTCATGGCTGTGAGTATACAATTATTCCCGACCAAATCGAAGCCGGTACATATATGATCGCTGCGGCTGTAACAGGTGGCGATGTTACCGTTCAAAATATCATTCCTAAACATATGGACACCCTTTCGACAAAACTGCGCGAAATGGGGTGCACTATTGAAGAAGGTGATGACTTTTTGCGCGTAATCAGTAGCGGCAGCCTTAAAAATGTAGAAGTCAAAACGACAAGTTATCCTGGGTTCCCTACTGACTTGCAACCACAAATGACTGCTCTTATGGCGGCGTCAAATGGCACGGGCAACATAACAGAAACTGTTTGGGAAAATCGCTTTCAATATGTAACAGAACTTAAACGGCTAGGCTGTAAAATCACTGTTGACGGAAGGATTGCGCGTATCGAAGGCGGCGCAAAGCTTACAGGCGCAGAGGTAAACGCAACTGATTTACGCGCCGGAGCATCGTTAATTATTGCGGCACTTGCTTGTGAAGGCAAAACAAGCATCGGCAACGTTCGCTATATTAAACGCGGATATGAGTCTATTGAGAAAAAACTAAGCGCGCTTGGGGCAGACATTAAACGCGTATATATTGAAGACTTTGAATAGGGGATTTTTAAATGGGCATGAAATTCTGCCCTATCGCAAGCGGCTCGTCGGGCAACTGCATTTACATAGGGACAAATAATACACATATTTTAATTGACGCCGGACTTTCAGGCGTACAAATACAAAAGAGGCTTTCCGATCTTGAAGTGGACTCATCAATAATTGACGCAATTTTTATTACGCATGAGCATAGCGACCATATATCAGGCGCCGGTATTTTATCACGGAAATTTAACATACCGATTTTTACTACCGAGAAAACTTGGGAATATATAGAGCGCCATAAAGCCATCGGTAAAGTTTCAGATGACAATAGACGCTATATTTACGCCGGGGAAAATTGTATCATTAATGATATGTCTATTAAAGCGTTTAACATACCGCATGATGCCGCTGACCCTGTTGGGTATACAGTTGCGGCATTTGGACATAAAATCGCCGTTGCGACTGACTTAGGGTTTATTACCGACACAATTAAAGAAAGCGTCGCTAATTGCAGCGCGATTTTAATTGAGTCAAACTACGACATAGAAATGCTCGAAAACGGAAGATATCCAAGAGACCTTAAAAACCGTATAAAAAGCAAAAAAGGACATCTTTCAAACTGCGGAGCAGGACAGTTTCTAACTGAAATAATGAGCGAAGAGCTTAAACATATTTTTCTAGGGCACTTAAGCGAA
>Ga0131853_10004485_pt1 | contig 25032 bp, 12 predicted proteins | sample TergutLab28metaG_FD_92764 | JGI IMG/M metagenome (GOLD analysis project Ga0131853, IMG submission 92764) | Labiotermes labralis P1 segment gut microbial communities from Petit-Saut dam, French Guiana - Lab288 P1 (version 2) (version 2) | ecosystem: Host-associated > Arthropoda: Insects >...
CTACATGCTTCTCATGTAGCCCTCCCGACTTAAATCTAGTAGTAACCAATTTCATGTTTTGTTTACATGTAAAATAACCACTGCCACCGGGTGACAACCCAATTGCAGTAAATAAATAAAATAAATAAGATTCAAGTGGAGCGCTACAATCACAGTCCCTACTAGGACTGCTCGACTCTGAAGATGAGGTACTACGCTTTTCCGAAACGTCGGAAACACTCAATATGCAGAGAGTAACACCCAGAAGACTTATATTGAAGAGATACTGGCGTTACACGTAACTAGGACTTTTAGTTCGTTTTATATTACCTTCATGCCAAGCAAAGAATTAAGCTATCTGACAACCAATGCATACAAGATAAACCAGCATATGTTAAAACTTCGTTTAGAAAAACCGATATCCGTTATATGAATTTTGAAACAACAGCCCTATATTACTGTCTTAGTTCATCTGACGTCACGCAATGCCTGCCTATGTTTCGAAGAGCTTTGTTGCGTCTATGTTCAGGGCAGAGCACTCCACTACTCGGAAGATGGAGGCAGCAGTTTGCTACGAAACGTTGGTACTATCATGAAGTGGAGATAAAAACAGCAGGTTCTTCCGAAATACGGCTGCATCCGTCCACCAAACTACATGGCTTCAAGTCACTGAAGACCTAATTGTCATATTCACCGCCATTCACTTTCTGTGCAAGACAATAAACATGTATGAATATAAACAACTGGCCTCGTGAGAATTCCGTACTGCGCGCCTATCTTTTGGACCTTTTTACATCACTGAAAAAATTTTCATGGAATTTGGTTACAGGCTGCTATAAGGCACTCAGACACTGTATGGGCCATGTCAATGTGGTGATGCTCGAATATGCGAGGCTGGAGCGACGCGTACTTCCTGAAATTACTTGCAGTAACACACGTGGAGAAATATGTGCGACTTTTGTGAAGTCCGCATTTTATTGAATAAAAAATAACAACATGGTGGCCTGGCAAAACTCTTCCTTAGTTTAAGTTCTCAGGCTACGGTAATAAGTGAACCATTTGGCACAGCCACGCGATATTTTGTGTGAGGGTAGATCATTAATATATCTAGGTCTGTGAAATTTGATACGAAATTAGACCATCAACATAGTTAGGCCTGTGAAATTTGGTGTGAAAATAGAACATAAACATACCTAGGCCTGCGAAATTTGGTAAGGCGGGAGATCATAAACACACCTAGGCCTGCGAAATTAATGTTAATATATAACACAAACATACCTAGGCCAGTGAAATTTGGTGCGAAAGTAGACCATAAAAATACCTGAGCCTGTGAAATTTGGTGCGAAAGTAGAACGTAAACATACTTTGGCCTGTGAAAATTGGTATTGCAGTAGATCGAAAATGTACGTAGATCTGGTAAATTGGGTTCGGAGGTACGTCGATAACGTACATAGGACTGTGAAATTCGGTACGAAGTGGTCATAAAAATACCGTGGCCTGTGACATTCGGTGCGGAGGTAGATCACAAACATACCTGAGCCTATACACTTTCTATATAATATTGTTTATAAATAAACAATTAGACACTTTGCGAGAGTGCGAAAATTCTTAGGACAAATGTGACAAATAGAACGCACAGGAACGTATACAGTCTGTACTTACACGATAATTCTACACAAGATAAAACAATAATAATAATAATAATAATAATAATGTATATGTAGAACCGGAAATCTATGCAACAGGGAAGGACTTTATGAGTTCTGTTCAGATATCTTGGTCTCACAGCAAAATATTAGAGCGCAATAAAAGAGACATCATGTATACAGTAAATCACAGAGTTACAAGCAACTGTTCAGATATACAAACGTATGATAAAGTACCAGATGGAATTAGTTAACACACTTCATCATGGAGGAAACTACTTCCAGCCTGTTGACCGGTTTGTATATTTCGTCTACGCCCACGGAACGGTTTCTTGTATAGTGACCGTTGCCACGGAGACCGTCCAAACACAACACACAATTCGCCTCCCCGACCACCCGATTTCCCCTCCATCACTCAGCCTATTCCCCTGCCTGCAAGTCCAGCTACAATACGCGCTGCGATTAATATTAAGTATTCTATATTCGGAAAACCTCGAAAGGCTTAAGAAAACAACGAGGGCCGAATAAAATGATTAACAAAATCGATTATTTTAAGAGGTAAGGCGAAACAAAGTTGTGGGGTGCTCTGGAGGTTAGCCTAGGACGTTTCACCGTAGAGGCTTGGGTTGTACACATGGAAACCTACTAGGGCGAGCTTCGGTGTTCCCACTGCTAATCCTCATTTCAATGTGCGCTCCATACACATTCAGCTGTCTTCTGGGGGACGGATAAAAGGCCTACTTGAGGCCACAATTAAACAGAGACTTAATCAGGCCCATACACACCGCCGCCCCCCCCCTCCGCCTAGACCCTAGAGCAAGAAGGTTTACAAAGTAGTGGAAGTATGTTTCACACATTCTTGTACACGTAGAAGACAGGTCAGCTTTATGTTCTGCTCGCTTTAACCCTGGTGGGCTCCAAGTTCAGACCTGATGCAGAGGCAAAGAGAAAAAGCAGCGTCTCTACCAGGAATCGAAATCCAGTTGTCCAGCCAGTAACCTTGTCAGTGTCTACTGGGTTATTCTAGATTCTAGTCTTTGTAGCAGCAGAATCAAATAAAAAGACAGACAGACAGACAATGTACATACAACGTGACATTGAGGCGCGTTCGTGCAACCATTGTTCTCGTGTAAAAGCAAAAATTGTTACATAATCTGATTGCATATTTGTAGCCTTAGTTACCCAGCATGCAATGTTCATGGGCCATAACGACGTCTATGGTCTGCCCCGCTCTACAATATTTTTCCACATTGTCTCATAAACGGCGCGATTTTCGAAGAAACGTTATTGAACATAAAATGTGTGTTTTGATTTTCTGTACAACTTTGTCTGCAACATTTATTATTCTAAGAAGAACTGAACAAGATGTGACCAAAGATTGACAATGGCATTTTCGTTGTTACACCGTGCATGTTGTCGAGCTAATCAATTATTATACCAACTACTGCACATATAAAATTTATAAAATTTACACATTAAAACATTAAAACGCTCCGACATGTTTCGGTCCTAGGTATAATAATTGAGTAATTGACAATGGTCTTTATGTAAAGTACCCGTTATTCTTGTCAGATTTTAATGAACTTCGAATTTTAACAAGAGATTTTCGCAAAATATTCGAATATCAAATTTTATGAAAATCCGTCCAGTGGGAGCCGAGTTTTTCCATGCGAACGGACGGCCGGACGAACAGACGGATATGGTGAAGCTAAGAGTCGCGCTCCGCAATTTACGTCCGTAGTTTCAAAGCTGCCAATGATTACGGCATTTCTGAGTTCAAGTTGCTGTTTAGATTGAATTCAAACACAAAGTGGAATTGAAGGAGTCGTATGTACAATGTGGCTTGCAGGGATCTGTAAGAACTGAGCTACGGTTCTGGAGAACACCCAACTATAAAACTATAGAACTACAAACTTTGAACAAGCAATAAACAAAAGTAAGTATCTAATTACCTAGAAGAGTCTATAACATTGGTTGCCAGGTAACCGAGCTTTAGAAACTATACTTTCAGGGGCAACTGATGCAGCAGACATGTCTTTATTTATCAAGTGCAACGTCCGGTAGCAACACTGCACACTGCCGGTGAGAAGAGCCAGCGCTTTCTCTTAACGACACAAGGAACTATTGCTTTTTGAGAAAATCACTAATTTATTAACGAAATAAAATATTTTTTTCCTTGTATGACACTTTCTTCTGTTTGTTCATCCAACTATAATATGTTAGATTGTTATTCAACGAGTTTCCTTTCTTTATACAACCTTGTAATGTGCAATTAATGGTCAGCCTTATGTGACTGTAAAATACCTGCACATTACTTTTAAGAAGCAACTTCAGAGAATAGGACCAGAGTTGTGCGCGAGCCGCTATGTGACAAACCTAGGTCTATAATTTTTCGGCCCAAGAAATTCCGTGCTCTGTGGAAGGGAAAATTGGTTATAATTTTGAATCTTGTCAAAAGCACCAAGCTACTATTTCATCGTGTACAAGCATATTTTTCCGGTTCTTTCCTTACTCAAAATGGGCTGAGCACGGCAGGCAGAATGCACGCGTGTGTATAGTGCCTGTTATGTACGAAAACCTGGAATGTTCAGTCAGTATGTCATCACGCTCGGGTAAGGAAAGTAAAATAATCGGGATTTTGATTCAGAGCAGAGACAAGATTATTGTCTCTAAAATATCCAGACCGGTTCTGTGGCCCACCATTCTCTATAAAGTGGCACAGTGGCCGGGGCGTGAAGCTGTCCACTCGCTTCCGCACTCTCCTACCGTCAGTTCGTGGACTGGTGCTCAAAAAGCAAGGGCACATCTTTATCTTTTCTACACATGCTACAAGAAACCAATACCCTTTAGTATTTTCCACAATGTAACATCCCGAGAGGGTGTGCTGTCCTGCTGACAGTAGTCAAGCCTTACATTTCAAAACTTAAGTATAACTGTGAAGACAGAGACAAAAATGTATTATGTAATAACGCTGTCAATTACTGCTGTTGTACAGCGTCGGTGGTTGGGAAATGAATTACTAGTATGAAGCAGTGACGGAATAACAGTGAAAAAGGAAAATTGAACGAGTGGGAGAGAAACTTGTCCAAATGCCACTCTGCCCACCACAAATACCATAGGACTGGCTCGGTAGTGAAACCGGGTCTGTACGGTGAGAGGCCAGCAGCTAACCGCTTGAGCCACGGAATGGCTCTAAATTTCAGAAGAACGGTCAAGTCAATGCGAGTCACAGCTGGTCAGTCGACGGCTTCAAACGGTCTCCGGGACTTCCATGACAATCTTGGCGGACAAGTGAAACTAAGTGACACTAAGAATGATTCCAGGATTCCGCCGCGATGTAAGTGAAATCTGCACTCTTTGGGGATTTTGTGCGGCGTAGAATGGTAGTTCGGTGCCGACGTTTCGGCCCGACCTATCAGTCCCATCTTCAAGGCTCAAACAGTCCAGTAGAAGTGAGGACTTGCCAGAACGTCTTCACTGAAGTATCCTCTGGGGAGGTTAAAAAAACTCCATGAAAGGGACTTGGGTTGAACAAGGGAAAACCTATTTTCGTTGTTACGCCGTGCATGTTGTCGAGTTACTCAATTATTATACCAACTACTGCACATATATAAAATTTAAACATTAAAACATTAAAACGCTCCGACATGTTTCGGTCCTAGGACCATCATCAGGGAGCCATATTGTCCTTGCTAAAGTCACACTATAAAAAGTCACATTAATTTCGCTGTACCAGTTGGGTATTGTGGCAGCATGTCGGAGCGTTTTAATGTTTTAATGTGTAAATTTTATAAATTTTATATATGTGCAGTATTTGGTATAATAATTGAGTAAATGGAAAACATGTCGAAGCTGGGGTTTGAAAATGGGACCGATAGGCTGGCCCGAAACGTCGGTAAGAAACCACCTTTCTACGCTGCGTAAAATCCTGAATGAGCACAGATCTCAACTGACATTATGCAGTTTCTTCTATCAGCATTTCGGTCTCTTCTGCTGATTAATCCATAAATTTCCCACTACTGCTGTAAGGCTGTACAATGTGACCATTTCAGACTCTACTCTTAAGTCTTGCACTTCACTCCTAAATGTTGTAATGGCTTAGACTTTGAAAGAATCTGAGGTTCACATTCCAACTGCTGCCCAGGAAGAATGTTATGTTTTAATTTATGTTAGCATTAAATGCAGTCACGGTCGTACTCTGCACCGAGATCGGGCAGCGTGTGAAGAATGAAAGGTCCGTACAGTGTACGGCGGGCGGCACTGAAGGGCTACGGTTAAAACTACGGACTGCGAAAGCTGTCAGGCAGTAATCAAAGACCCTAACTTGGAAAACAAGACGAAACTGAACTGGAAATATATGAATGAAAAATAACTAATATACACCCATTCCAATACAGAGAAGGTAATCCATTTAACGTAGCCAACGTTTTGGCAAACCTGTAACGCTTATGCGATAGTGAGTAGTTATTCCGACAAAGACAGTGCTGTAAGTTTATACACACCCATCACGAATATATGCTATGGCAAGCGAGCCGACAGCGCACGTTAAAAAGACAGGGGAGAGTGGGGAGTGGGGGACGGAGAATGAAATATTAGAGCAACTCTGCTTTGTGAATCGTCAACTGACGCAACGTGTCGAACAGGAAAATGACGCACGGACTTGCTACATTGCGCGCACTGTCCTTGGAGATGTGAGTATTGGTGTTCGTGTCGTGAGAGTAAACATAAAGTTGATTAAAGTGAATAAGAGGATGTATAGAATTAGACACTTTGGTCACCCCTGAATACGTAAGTGCGTTGAATTCGCAGGCAGGAAGACAATATTCGGTGCACAAAGCGTCAGAATCTTCCTCTATTCTATCGACTCTTTAATATAGACGCAGCAGCTGGTATTCCATCAATTAATAATTGGGTATAACTAAGTATATTAACCGAATTCAAATATTTTAATATAATTCAATAATTGATTCTCTTCGGAGATCCAGAATTTTGAGAGAATAAATGAGACGTGTTAAATATTCAGTTTGCGCTCCATTTCTTTCAAATGAACGACACAAAGACAACGAAAATAACCAAATTATTAGGGTACGTCCTTCAAGAACACTGAGCTACAAAATGAATGGTCACGGGTTCGATTCCCAGTAGGATGATTGTGATTTTTCATTGCCTTAATCCGTCCGGTCGACCTATGGCCCGCGGGTTGACTGATCCTCTAAAAGCAATGAGTGTCAGAAATATCTCATGAGGGGTAAAGGCGGCCATTAAGCAGGGCTGACAACCTTGCCGTCTTCATGTGCCAGTTATCTAGAAATTCTTGGAGTCTTAACCTCCTGGAACCCTATGGATCCATCCAGGCCTGTACAGGAATTGCTAATGTCCTTCACGGCAGGATGGTTACAATAGGGCGTATGATATCTATGTGAATTCATAATTTTGACCTCAGTTAAAAAGACCCTGACAGGGTAAAAGCAATCATCTGTAATTTTACACTATAAAGCAGTACATGTGATTATTGACCCACCTGTCATGTCGCAATTTCCTCTTCACAGTGCCCTACGTATACGCCATCCGAATGCTGAAAGAAACGTGCCGCTCTACCTTTTTAATAACACTTTGATTAGGTCTCCGCTGTTCTGGAACGTGGCGACACGTCACTGGATGCCTAGTACCCGACGTTTCGACATAGTCAACTTGTCTCATTTTCAAGGGTGGAATGTCCAGTAAAGACATTTCGATCTTAAAAAAGTTAAGACAAGCATGTTGTCTCCAAAAGTCGGACACCACGCACCCAGGGACACGGCGCCATAGCTCAGAAAAAAGGAAACCTAAATTGCACCGCTGTGCAAAACTAAACCTCGCAAAAAACCATGATTACTTACTCTCCCGTTTAGCTTCCAGAGTTTCCTACGTTTTAGAGTTCGTATTATCTTCCGTAGTTACGGTAAAGCTGTCCCTGTTCACGTCATCCAGGCCCAGAGATGGAGCAGAGGTATAGCTCCACCTATTCGTAAACACGGAGCTAGATTTGGTGAGAGGTCAAGGCCAAGTCCCGATGGTTATGACATTTGGAAAGAATTACTGAAGAAAGAAGTGTGAAAATAGTGTTCAAAAATATCCCAGAAGAAAAACGGTTATTTGGAAAACCAGGAAAAAGATGGCTGGGCGATGTTGAAAATGATCTGAAGGAAGTGGGGGTTAGTGGCTGGACAAAATACCTATGCATAGAGACGCCTGGAAATTGATCCCGAAAGAGACCAATGTCCTGCTTGGATCGTAGAGCCAGTGCAGAAAAAGAAGTGAAGTCCCGGCCGCTTTACCCCAGGAAAAAGCTAGAGTACCCATTGCCCAGGAGGTTGGGTGGGTTCCAGGGACAATATGGACGGATATGGCGGAGAGAATATCTATTACCCCAACCGGGATTCTAGTCCCGAACTGTCTAGCCTGTAACCAGTCGCTGCATCGACTACACTATCTCGGCCTCTTCTTCATGATGCTTTCATTAAAACGCTTTATTAAGGACGCTATCCGTCGCTAAGACGCAACAGCGTCAGATATCATGCTGATAAAAATCAGCATAAATCCAGTCAAAGACAACAGTTATATCTGGATTTTCTGTGACTTATTATCCATAACACAACGAGAATGAATTATCTTAAGATACAACGCTAAGCAAGTAACTATTGGCAAGGGAGTGACAGGATGTAATTGTGGCGTACATCACCCACTGTAGCAGCATTTACCTGGAGACACTGAGGACAACCACGGTGATCCTGTTAGCATATCCGATCTCTGGATGGGTAGCCTACTTCAGCCTGGTACCTGGACAGACCAGTTGGCGTTGCGACTAGCCTACGAAATGGATAACGGGGTTCGATTGTCAGCAGATGCGAACAGCTTCCCTGTGCAGCGTACAGACCTTAGTTAAGGCCCACGCAGCCTCCTATCAAATGGGTACCTGGAACTAAGGGGGGTTGGGAGTGGAGCTTGCCACTCACTTCCATCAAGTAGCGTGGGTTAAGGGATCTTGGATCGAGATCCCTAGCACAGACACTCCTGCATAGCGCGATGAAGAACATACAGATTCACTTCCGCGTTTTTTATCTGAGAGGGACAATAACAAGACGGGAATCGAAGACACAAGTCTTGAGCGGTATTACGTCGCCGTCGCGTAGGTTGTAAATAGCTACTGCCGTTTCGAAGTCTCCTAGCGCCTTCATCTTCAGTTTCAATAGTCCAAGAGGCACCAAGATCCTCCCAAAACATAAGTAAATACTCATGAGGGTACACGACATAACATACCGGAAACTTGAATATTCTGCAGCTTTGCAAGGTACGAAATGTCCAAGGGGGTAGCACTTCCGAACTGTTCACTCTGTTACCGTCCCCATATTCTAAATTCTCGTGTTTCTTGGCATAACCCCGAAAATTTAAACTGTTATTTTCTCACACTACACAGCACGCAATATGATTTACCCTGTCTTGGCAACAGGTTTACAGTTGAACCTGATCTCCTTTTGTTTTTCGTGTGGTAAGTATCTTCACATTTCCTTAGTCGCATTTTCTCGTATTTATGATGTAAACGCCGAGAGAGTGTAATAATTTCAGTTCGTCCGCCGGAAATTTTAGGTGTCTCATTCTTGTTTTCATTTTAAAAATTTTGTAACCTTTTCGAAAAAAAAAATGTATGGGAAGACTAAAATATATAATTTAACGAAAATCCGTCTGGTGAGAGTGGAGACGTATGAGGACATGCAAAACGGACATACGTCACAAAGTTAATCGCCACTGTTCCTGTTGGCGAAGGCGCCTAGGAAAACAAATTGAATAAAACAAAATGAATAAAATTTCAGAAGTTGGCCTACAGTAGTTCAATAGACGGTAAAGAGCGACAAAATGAACACTAAGTAGACCCTACCAATAGCACCAGAGACATAAATCCTGCAAGCCGCCTTCTAAGCTTCGCGTAATATTAGCAGGGCATGCTTACTTCTTGCTCACACTTTTACTTTCATACCAATATTTTCGTTGGTAAGGTCCAAAGGGGTAACATTAAGTTCACAAATTATATATTGGAATGAAAATCGATCATGTAGCTCACTGTCTCGTTTCATTACTTAGTATTTATTCAACGACGTTTGTAGTATACGGCGCCAAATGATCAGGGAATAATAAATAGGAAAGACTGTGCAAGAAAGCGACCGTGACGTAACCTGCAGATCTGCCCGCTTACGTGTTTGCAGATACAAAGAACAAGAGAGGCAACGTTACATTGAGGCACGTTCGTGCAACCATTGTTGCAGTGGAAAAGCACTACATGTTCTGAGTGTGAGTCCGTACCCTTAGGTATCCAGCATGTAATGCACATGCGCTGTATTATATTCTCATCTGTGGTCTGTCTGGTTCTACCCCATTTTTCTACATTACGTCAAAAAGGCACCATTTTCGAAAACAAGAATTATTAAACACAAAATATGCGCGTTTTGATTTTCTCCAAAATTTTTCCTCGTTTTAAGAAGAATTTCGCAAAATACTATCATAAATATACACAGGCCTTCATGCAAATTACCCATTATTCATGTCGGACTTCAATGAAACTTGAATTTTTTCGACAGATTTTGGAAAAATATGGAGTGCTCACTGGGTATGGTTGTTACTGTTCAGTAACAACCATATCCAGTGAGCACTCCAAAGGTGAAACCAAACCTGTCCAAAGTGTCAAATACCTACTCATGTTTTAACATGTTTTAACCAGATACTCTATGCTTCACATTTTATCCGGTATAAGATTTTATGTACGTTCACAGCTGTAAAAATATCGGGATCCCAACATCTAAACAGCACCCGAGACTTATTCTGCTGGAGGCCTGATGATGACCTGTTAACAGGTCGAAACATGTAGCCTATATGCTCCAATAAATATTTGTTGTGCTGACGTGTACTAGTTAATTTGTTACTTATGAAGTTAATAGTTGTTTTTCTCAATTTTGCCACTAATGAGATAATGTGGACAAAACTGTACAACCGGACAGGCCACAGATGGCAATATAATACGGTGCATGCTGGATATCTTAGGCTACAGACATACACTCAGAATGTGTAAGAGCTATTGCTTTCTCACGGTAACAAATGTTACGCGAAAGCGCCTTAATGTTACATTGTACGGACATGGCGTGTCATGTTAAATACGGGCGTATTGCGTTTAAAAATTGCCAAGTGGTATTTTCGTTGAATATTACACGTTTTTGGAAACAATTGTAATCCGGTAAAAGTACCAGTATAGTTAAAAATAACTGCCATGGATTGCAAGCATAAACTGAAGAATATGTAGACTATCTTTCAGCAAGAGAGAACCAGAATAAAGGTACACAAACTGTTCAACGAGACGTAGACAATGTCATACCACAACATATCTTGTGGTGGAAGCGTAAGTTGGGTCTCTTTCTCCTACAATTTCCAGCGTGTATATTTAAATTGTAAATTACGGTCGTTCCCTCGAAATTGTCAAATGTCTGTATTTCAGGTTATGTCTACAGCGTTTCATAGGCTGAACCTATCTCCATCTGCAGATAAGAAACACAGAGATAAGGAAAATATCCACTCAGTCCAGTACCAAAAACTGATTTTGTTTAAGAGGAGCGGCAGTGGACAATATCCCGTGGTCAACCTTAGGCCGATATAAACTACAGATAAATGTCACAAACTGTTACTGCTGTACCGCACACACTTTGCAAGAAACCTGTCACGAAATTCAGAAGCGTTTGTAGTGAAATGCAGAGGAAAACAGGCTAAAGCAAGCAGACACAAAAGAGTAAAACACAGAAGCTCTATTGACAGTTGTTAACGCAGCTGTTAAACTGTTTTGTAAGCAAACACAAAGAAAACTTAAGTAGGTTTACAGGTTCGTGTCCTATTTCCATAACACAGGTCAATTATAATATGCGGATATGTAATAAATCCTTCGCAAATGGTAAATGTCAAAATTTAAGAAATAAAATACCGCAAGAATATTGTATTCGCGAAGAAATTAAGAGCTAATTGCATTCTGAAAATTCCTGCCACAACTCAGTTCTGCAAATTCTGTCTTCCCATCTGCTCTCCAAAAATATAAACATTCAAACGTAAAAGCTGTAACTCTGTTTATTCTAACTTGTGGCTGTCTTTCTATGGGAAGAACAAAGTCTGAAGGTGTTCGAGAAGAGGGTGCTAGGACAATATGTAGACCTAAGGGGGAGGAAGTGAGAGGATATCGAAGAAAACTGCGAAAAGAGGAGCTTCATGGTTTCTGTTGTGCATCAATTATTAGAATGATTAAATTAAGGATAATTAGATTAGCGCGGCATGTAGCATGCTTTGAATCTGTGAGCAAAGCATACAAGAAGTTTGGTAAGAAAACCTTAAAGGAAGAGACCACTTGGAGGAAAGGCGGTATAGGTAAAGTAAGGTTTAAATGCATTTTAAGAAAGAGGATGTTGACTTCGTTCGTCTGGATCAGTTTGTGGAGTAGAGGCAGGCACTTTTTAACACGATCATGAACCTGTGAGTTCCATAAAACGTGTGGTACTCCTTGGCTGTGGGCCGGGTAACTCAGTCGGTATAGTGACTGACTACGAGATGGACGGTCAGGATCGAATCCCGGTGGGGACGAGAATTTCAGCCCTTCAAGACCGGCCCTGGGGCCCACCCAGCCTCCTGTAAAATGGGTAGTGGGTCTTTCCCGGGGGTAAAGTGCGGCCGGGGCGTGCTGCTGACCACTCACCACCTTCTAGTGCCGCAGTCATGGAAGAGTAGAGCTATACCTCTACCCACCCTCTGGGCCACACCGGACCTGTAACGGGATCACTCAACCTTTTACACCTTGGCTAGCGGATAGTCCATTATATTCTCAAGGACTTGTTGAACAGGCTCTTGCAAACGTGACATTCCAGACTTGTGCTTTTGATGTGCACGGGCATCGCGAAAACATCGCTCACGATTTGGGTTTTTGTAGTGCATTCGCAAGCGCAACGTCCCCCGTCCTCCCCACTCTTCCCTCCAAGGAAGACGTTGTAACCTCTAAAGGACATGATCATTCCGTCTAACGTATTTCCATTTCATCGTGCAGCTCCACTGTACAGTCGAGGATGTATGAACAGAAGTAACTGACAAAATCATAAAATAAACCACAAAACAACTCAAATTCATGCAGTTTGTTAAGAGGTATTTGGGAAAATAAATGGTCAGGTATAGAAGGTTTACAGACACGTCAGTGCTGAACTGCAAAGCCGCCTAATTAACTCAAGATTTGTAGCTGATCTGAAGAGAGTTACAGCGTTATTTGTGCTGGAAATGGAAGTTGACAGTTGCAACGGAGGATCTTCCTTGACAGAACGTTTGGAACTTCCTGCAATGCTTCACGCAGACAATCGATAATGTCGAGAACGTCTACGTAGCCATAGTACCAATCGATATTAATACGCTGCGTATGTAGGACACTGCTGTCACACAACACTTGCCGTACTACTGGCCCCTGAATTCAGCCTTCCGACTGTCTACGGCCAGGGCACTCGTTACCAATAAAGATGTCCATCGTCACGGCCAAGTAAACTTCGCATGCTTTGCGTTCGACAGGCTCCAGATTCGAAATGCAAATCGTTACCCTGTAGTTACTTTAAGACAAGGGTACACACATCCCCACCCCCCCCCCCAAAAAAAATTATAGAAGTATAGACGCCAATAGGGCGATTTGAATCAAGTTACACACCGAAAACCCAAAAATATCAGGCACCAGGATACAATATTTTAGTCGACAGGGACTGCATACTCCAGTTTCAAGGCTTCACCCACCCCCCGGGTATATAACAAGGTTATAAAGCCACTTCGCCTTTCCAAATTAGGTCACAACCGTTTCCTTATCCCTCCCAATCCATTTTCACTGCTCGTCGTACCATCGGTAGGTCGCTGGCTCGATCCCAGCTGGTTTCATTGGATTTTCATTGACATAAAATCCTTCCGATCGCAGTATGGCCCTGAGGCCGATTCAGTCTCTAACAGAAATGAGTATGAGGAGCATTTCCTGGGGGTATAGGCGACCGGTAGGTAAGGCTGACAACCTTACCAACATCATGTCCCGTTGTCACGAAATCTGGGAACCTTGACTTCCTGGAACCCTCTGAGCCTGTTCAGGCCTGTAATGGGACTGCTTTACCGTTCCTGAAATATCTGACACTGACTTGATAATGACTAAGTTTAGCCGAAACATGTAGCCACAGCTCACAACTTCGCACAAGCCCCTAACAGGTGTGAAATTTACATTTGGATTTATTAAGTTGTATCAGCGGAATGCACGAAGCAAATACAAAAAAAAAGAAATATATCAGGAAATGAATTAGCAAAGTCTAGGAAATACAAATAAAAAAACTTAGGTATGAAAATTCAAAAAATAAAAAATAAGAAGACAAGGAAAAAATCTTGAGTCGTGATAACAGTGTTGCTTCTCCTTCCTTACTTTTCACACCGGCTATGTTTCCTGATCCAGAAACTCCAATTGTCCGTGTTGTTCTAGTGTCAATCGCCCGGACCACTTTCTTATAACACGTACTGTAAGTTTTATCGCGAGACTACTGGCAGCAATCTTCGCTTCTTCTCTACCAAAATGTCATGTTTGGTCTACATAGCGACCGTTTCGATAGATCAGGTTATTGTCGACAACTTCTGATGGGGCGTTCAAGGAATAAAAATGCTAGAAAATAAGGATTTGTAGACTGGTCTGAAGAAACTGTCCAGGCACTTCACTTGCCTGAAGAAAATCATGGAAAACTTAGCCGGGATAGACAATTACGTGGCCAAAACTGAAACCGTATCCTCCAGTACACGCAGACAGAATGATAGTCACCTGACTGCGACATTCATTCTATTGAAATTTAATTACCCTCAAGAAGGAACACAAAAAGTTTCCAAATATTTAGGAGCCACCTCAAAATTCTATGCGTTAGAATGGTTACATCAAGCATCTACCACAACGAGAACCCAAACCTTCAGTGGGCACCGTAAAAATGTGGTCACTCTGGCGACTTGGCATTCAGTGTTTGTGCACCCCTGTTCTGAAATGTGTTTGTGTACGCGAATAACCCTGCACTGCGCTGACCACGACGGTAAACACCTTAAATATCGCAGGGAAATACACGGAACGGAGGCCTACTATGCAGCTGGCTCATGCACTTACTATCCTCCGACGAAACAGTTTTATGGAGGCAGCAGTTCCAAGCTGTAAAGCTGCTCATGTAATACTCTTGTAATTAAAAGAAAACACCTTTTTATACTTGCGTAAGCAACCTATACATCATCCACTTAAGAACCAGGAAATCAATCCATCTTTGCGAAGTGCAGAGGCAGGGCGGTATCTCTTGAGCAACTAACTTCCTTTCTTCTTTCTCATCCTCCTCCACTCACCCCCGACCACAATCCAATACCATCGCGGTTCCCTTTCGCACCCTCTTCTTCGTTGCTTTGTTTTTCAAAGAACAGTATTACCATAAATGAAAGATGGTGAGGAAATTCCGCTGAGGCACGAATAAATAGTAAATGAGCAACTCACGTGAAGTGGAATCTACGATATAATTTAATTAGAGAGGATTTCCTCAAATAAGGGAAACAGCTTTTAAAGAGCAGAAAAATCCACTGCAAGAACAACTTGTACATTGCTGCTGCAGCTGTAAACTTTCCAGACACGTTAGGCATAACCCGACAACAAGGATGTGGTTGATATATGCCGTTCCAAGGATAAGAATGAAGAGAGAAGAATGAATGGGTGGCATGGGGGTTGTAATGTGAGGCACAACATTCAAATTAATACGGGCGAGGGGGGCAGGAAGAGAGAAGAAAATTGCTCTGAATGTTCCCATACAGTGCTCTCTAGTCCTTCTGGAAAAGGCAAGATGGGTACAAGCTAATGCATTGGGAAGTAAAGATGGTAGCGTGCTGGGAGCGGACTTTCGAAAATGTGCAGCAGAGGAAATAAGCTGATCATTTTGAGTGTATTTTGTGTTTGGAGGGCGGTGTCATGGATGTTTTTATCGCGTTGGAAATGCTGCGTTTGGGCGAAAATTTGGAAAGTAAATGTTGAGGAGGGCTGCACAAAGGCATGCGGTGCAACGTTTGTTTTGGGCACTTGTTCAGCGTTTGCTCTAGGACAGAGGATAAACCACAAAAAACCTTGATGTATTTAACAGGTCGCAGTACCTTCCAGATGGATTCTGGTTAACCAGCCGTCCGGCGTCCAAATACAAAAACCTAACGGCTGTCCTTGCATGCGCATTTGATTTATTTGTTTGAAAACCGCATGGATCCGTTTTACAAAAGTTTTCCTTCTTCCTTTGGATAAGTAACAAACAGTCGTAACTAATGCACACGTGTATTCACTTTCTACCTCACGGCAAACACGTGTCTCCATTTCTTCAAGGACAACTCGCGTGATGCTATTTAAAGAAATTACACTATTTGCTGTGACAATTGTACCCAGCTCACACTGCAAGGACAAATTTCGAAGATCGTTAATGATAAATCTGATGATAAATATAGTAATTATTGAATCTGAAAGACTTGAACTACGAATGTGATGTTGTAAGGCTCAAAGGTAACACGTACAAAAGGATGACACAATTTTGTTTCGAGGGATGAGAAGAAAAATATGAAGGTAACGCTCAAGACATAAACAAGGACCAGAAGGTAAATCTCAATAGACACAAGCAATGAGCAGAAGGTAAATCTCAAGACACAAGCAAAGACCAGAAGATAAATCTCAAGACACAAACAAAGACCAGAAGGTAAATTTCAAGACACAAGCAAAGAGCACAAGGTAAATCTCAAGACACAAGCCAGGACCAGAAAGTAACGCTCAAGACACAAACAAAGACCAGAAGGGAAATCTCAAGACACAAGCAATGACCAGAAGGTAAAACTCAAGACACAAGCAAAGACCAGAAGGTAAATCTCAAGACACAAGCAAAGATCAGAAGGTAAATCTCAAGACACAAGCAAAGACCAGAAGGTAAATCTCAGGAAACAAGCCAGGACCAGAAAGTAACGCTCAAGACACAAACAAAAACCAGAAAGTAAATCTCAAGACACAAGCAAAGATCAGAAAGGTAAATCTCAAGACACAAACAAAGACCAGAAGGTAAATTTCAAGACACAAGCAATGACCAGAAGGTAGAGTTCAAGACATATGAAATGACCAGAAGATAAAGCTCAAGGTACAACAAATGCAGGTCAGCAAACGGCCGACAGCAATCATGTCTTAATTTAAAGCAATATCCATGCTCTTGTCTGTAGAAACTGACGACAGGCACAAAATTCTCCATTAGGACAGTCGGTGTCCTGTCCGATGTTTCGCAAAAGACAGGACACCGAACACAAGTCAGCAGCGTCAACGGTAGAGCCGAAGTTTGTTTGTTCTGAATGTGAAAAAATAATTTGCCCTGACATCAGATATCATCTTTCTATGAAAAATTAAATGCAGATGGTGAATTTTTTTCTGGATTGTTCTTTCCAGAAATCCTAAAATGGACAGGAACAAAATGCAACACATTTGAAAGAGTTTCGCTATTGTCCCACGTCATTCACTCGAAGGGACTGTTGCAGCCCCACTACAACGGAGTTTGAGACAGGAATTTTGTTTCATTTCGGTTTTCAATCTGCAAATATTAATGTCAATCAACGTCAGGAAAATGGACATGGATTTTTATTTTTAGTTTGTCTTTAAATCTCCTGATACTTTTCACGATCAACATTAGAGGCATTCAGTGTCATTTGCGCGTTTTATTCATCAACATGTGAGTTAACACACGTTAGAAATATTCATGCAACACCATCTTTCCATAATACTGTAATCCTTAGTATAGTATGATAGGGAGTTTGATATATTATATTTGCCGGGCCATACGCTTTTCGACTGAGCACTGAAGTGTTGCCTTTCTGATCTTCTGTATTAGGAACTTAAATCCCCTCTTGCATTAGTTATCTCTGTTCAGTAACTCGCTTACAGCGGATGTCTAGACTCAGAGGTGAAACCAGATTACAACTGGCCTAAAATATCATATTAAAATCCTATTTACTTTTTGTTGAGTTCTAAGTGGATATTACAATTTCTATTTTTTTATAAATAGCCCAGAAGCCCTTACGAAATGAAGGCAGACGACAGAAAGACATTCTGTCTTACCAACTGCTACCTAGCAACGTAAAGAATAAAGTATCTAATTTTCCTGTCTTTATATTAGTGTGAAACTTGGCCTCTTACACCGAGGAAAGAAAAACGAGGATTTATAGAACATGATGTTGAGAAGAAAGTCTGGCCCTAAAAGGAATGCTGGAGAAAATTTCACAATGAGAAGCTTCATGATTTGTAGGCTACTCTTCAAATTACTGGGTTCGATTTTAGGGGGGGGGGGGAGAAGATTGGAGGGTCACGTAGTATGCACGGGAAATACGAGAATTAAAAGTGTTAGTAGGAAAACCTTGAAGGGAAGAGAGCACTCAGAAGACATAAACGATGATAGGAGGATAATATTAAAATGGATCTTATACAAATAGGATAGAAGAATGGTGACTGGATTCACCAGCCCCAAAACGTACCACTAACGACTGTTGTAAACGGCGTTTCAAACACTCGGGTTCCATAAGATGCGGTAAATATCTTGAGAAGCTGAAAAAACACCAGCTTCTCAGGAAAGAATGTAGTTATTTAGGCTGCAGAGAACCAACATCTCAAACATTTTATAATTAATGCGCTAAGAGAAACTACACTTGACCACAAACCTATCCACAGCAGCACAACTGAGCGTATTGTGTTTTACACGTATATACACCACAATGCCTAGCTCTGTTAACATAAAGAATGCCTCTACCAGACCCAGTTACTTTAAAGCTATTCACATCAGTGTGATTTGTCTTTGCACTAGCTTCTCTTTCCCCAGCGGACTCTTGCCCTGCCAAAATGCAGGGTTCCCTTTGTTCCACTTATCCATGCTACACGCACTGCCCAACGGAACTTATCTTCTCTAATGAAACAAGGTGAAGAGTATACATAGTACAGTATACATAGTACAGTATCCCCCCCCCCTCACCTACCAATTCAGTATAAAGGGCTCATACTCATATATTTGACTCGACAGTAAACGCAATTAACATAAAAGTAATAGTACTTTGGTCACCACTGTAGCAGCAACAACAGAAATAGCTCCATAAGTAGCACCAGCAACCGAACAGTAGCTTTACGTTGCATTCAATGTAAAATTGTTATGGTGCTTAATCAAACACCAGGAAATCAAGCATGGAGTAGTGTTGGCATGGCTCCACGCGTTCTTAATCTTACCAGTAAATATAGATCACATGGTTGAGACACACACTCTCCACCACACTCTGGGGGAAAAATATTCTATTACCCTTTGAAAAGGAAGCTGGGTGGGTTTTGGAGGGTATCAGAACGGGGTAATATGTGAACTTATCCCTGGCCCCGCTCACCATGAGGGCTTATAGGAGAAATAGAGGTATACCCCCACTCATTTTACCTCGACACTATGTGAAGGTGCACTCAGCTTCACGCCCCGCTTACCTTACCCTGGGAAAGAAACCCGATACCAATTAAATCGGAGGTTTGATGGGCTCCAGAGCCGGTCTGGGCGATTCGAAGAAGAAAAAGATATCTTTTTCATAACAGGATTCGAACCCTGGGTGGTCCAGCTCGTAGCCACTAAACCGCCTACGCTATGACGGCTCTTCACATCAAGTACATTTTGTATTGTATTACTGTCATGCGCAGTAAGTTTCTGAATTGAATGTAATCCATAAGTTAAAAAAGAGTCATTACATTGAAAAAAAAAAAAAGCAACTGTTGGGATTCGACGGCTGTATCTTCCAAATACAAGCCAAGGGCCACGCGCTCCGCTGTCTCAGTCACACGCAGCGGCTTACTCAACACAATGGCCTGTCACGCCTCTATGACCCCCATTAGCGTATGTTTTTACGTCGTCATAGCAACTGTATGATTCACTCCAACTCCAACTCCATTTATTTCCCGGTTTCCTGAAGCCAGCTGTCTAGATGTGTGGCAGACGGCGTGTCGCGAACTGCGCTGGACAGCCTTATTGAACCACAAGGAGAAAAGCAAGCTACAGACTGGTTTTTAAGTAAAAGGTTATCGATTATATCTCACGATGTTTTTGGCTGTAAGTTCTAACGGATTTGTACGCAACTGGATCCGCTGAATTCCCATACACGGTTTCCAATTTTAATCAGAAGTTAAAAACTGTTGGTTACAAAACAGAAGGCGGATAGCTCAACGAAAATATTTTTATAGACACTGCCTACTTTGGAGTAAAGTCTTGGCCTTAAAAGGGAGATTGTGGGTCACTTATCTAGAGGCGATGCCTGCATATAAAACAAGAGATCCTGTCAAAAATTGTCTCTTATCACTTTCCATTGGCCTCTGTTGGTTAGTTGTTCAGTTTGTAACAAGCCTGAAATAAAATTCACCCACAGATCTAACCAGACAGAACACATCAAAAATTGTACAACACCCTCACAAGACACGGCTGCATGGCGCATTTTAGCTGGAATGCATAGCGTGATTTCAGGAATATAACGGTTACCAGCCATAAACATCCAACGTTCTGACCTCCCCGAGCGAAAACAACTACCAAGGTCAAAGTCATACTCATGAGTAAACGACATTACTTATTCTTTTTCTTCTCGCTGAGGTACCCCACGTTCTAAATTAAATAATTTCTAATACCTATAAATACTTTCAAACACAAACAACACACACTTCGCGATAAATTTGATAACGTGGCAACTAGTTTCAAACCTGAACTCGGGTCATCATCAGGCCATGATAAAAGAATATGAATATATATAACGGTAACAAATACAGTAAGTTGGAGTTTTCTCCCTTCTACCTTACAACATCCATTGCAATTTATTTTTGACAATAACCTCTCCGCCAAAAACCACAACTATGCACATATTACTGTATACCAGTACTGTGTTGGGCTCTGTCCTGTGGCTTACATTTAATATTCATGTAAAAGGACACATTAAAGTCACTGAGAAGTTAGCCTACACACGCACTTGGCTAGAAGTGTGTCGAGGCCGTCTGACGATTACTGACATCTGTTGTCAGAACTGAGAGTCACTACGTCCTCTGCAAACGAATAACACAGGCCTACATTTAACAGTTCTCAAACGAATGAATGGTGTCCAGCAGAGCTGTACAAATATATAATAGGCTCATTAGCTTAATATATTCGTTGAGGGGGGGAGGGTGTTGTTTTAATCTCGGCTGGACAACCGGTTATCTTCCACCGTAATTAGTGGCTTACGAATTCGAAAGAATCTATTGTCTCTGCTACGAACACAAATCAGCTCACATTTGCTAAATTCAGGGTTTTCCATCCCGTTGTTCCAATATAACAATTTGTTATTTATTGTCCGTCATGTTGTGTACGACGGACAATAAATAACATATGGTCACATTTTCTACCTGCACTCCAAGAGCCAATGTTAATTTCGAATCAAAAATAAACGTAAGAAGCGATCAGTCATTATGAAGCTAACAAAGCACTTAAAAGACTAGAGAGCACGGACACTCACACAATGTGTACAGACCAATGACACTTGGACGCTATCATAAAATAACCAACGTCCAACACAATATTACACTAAACTGATGTGATTATTGTCCATAAATGTGGGGTACACCGTGGTGCAGCTGGTTGAGGCACTGCGCTACTGCGATTCCCGATGGGGTCATCGGAATTTTTTCTTTCACTTAATCTTTCCGCCCTTACTATAGCGTGAGGTAGACTCAGCCTCTAACAGAAATGGGTACCAGGGGGTAAAGGCGGCCGGTGAGTAGGGCTGAAAACCTTACCACATTCACGCGACGACTGCCTAGCATTTCTGGGTGTCTCAACCTCTTGGAGTCTCAAGGGATTGCCGTACATGTACCTAGGTACATGCAAGATGTCAAATAACTGCATAATGCACTGTATGACCTGGTGTCACATTACTTTCTTTTATAACTCGCAACTAACAAAACCCATTCTACAGTTTAGCTTCCAGATTATAAAGTTATTTGTGAATCGTTGGATTTGGGGGAGAAGTAACAGTTTCGGGCGAAGAATGACAGACATGTTGTTTCGTTTCTCTCTTTTTGTTTACTACAGTTCGGTTTGGTATAGTCGCCATATGACTGACTTGAGTGCAAAAATAATCTAACTTCCTTCAAAGAATTATAACATTTTCTTTATTTCGGAATTGTTAACAGATATATTTCATAACAATTTGCTTGTGGTTTATTTACGTCACCAAAATTATATATATATATATATATATATATGTATGTGTGTGTGTGTGTGTGCATATATATATATATATCATTCACAAAATCACGATTCTCTAAATGGTTTGATGGTCAAAGCTTTAATAAACCGATACAATAAATAGTATAACCCAGCACCTAAAATATAGCGTTACTGTTAGAATGAATAGCGAATTTTGAATTAGAAGGAATTTGGAAGGAAGATGTTGAGCCCTAATTGGGGTAGTGATCCCTCAGTTTATATGAAGAAACTAAGAAGGACCACGAAACCGTCAGGCCGGACGGCTAGTGTCGCAGGCGAAAGCTAGAACCGGGTATATTCCCATCGGAAGTCCAGAGCGGCACCGCGTCGTCGTCAACCTGCTCGGTGCGTAGGTTTGGTTATGGCCATACACTGTCATACACTGTCATACACTTCCGGCCGTCAGTTGCCAGCAGCTGTCCAAACTTCGTGGCGCAGATTAAGCCTTCTATCACAGTTTATCTTATTCAAATTGTGTGCTTTTAAATCACGGATAGCGGGTATCTTATCTCTGGGCACGCGTCGCTATAAACGTTCACAGTACCTACATGTAGAAGTGGTTACGTAAATTTGTACCCTTGTATTTAAGATCTGAATAAAATTTGCTCCTTGTACTGTAACATGTAATGTTTTATCGTAATAATGCCAGTTACCAGTGTGTTCGAGAATAGAGGGCTAAGTAAGATATTTGGGCCTAACAAGGACGGGGTAACAAGGGAGTGGTGAGGAACTTTATGGTTGTACTCCTCACTGTATATTATTCGGATGATAATATCAAGAATAATGTGATGGAGGGGCACGTGGCACGTCTGGGAAACAGGAGAGATGTACAGAGGATTTTGGTGGGGAGACCTGATAGAAAGATACCACTTGGAAGACCCAAGTGTAGATTGGAGAGTAATATTAAAATGGGCCTTCGAGAAGTAGGGTGGGCAATCATGGGCTGCACTGATCAGGCTCAGGACAGGGGCAGGTGCCGGGCTCTTGCGAATGTGGTAATGAACCATCAGCTTCCATAAAATGCGGGGAATTTCTTGACTAGCTGAAGACCTGTCGGCGGCTTCTCAGGGAGACTCTACTCCATGGAGTTGGTCAGTCAGTTAATGCCAGCTCTTATGAAAGAAACCTAACTGCTTCATAATACAAGTGTTGGACGTTATACTGAAATGTGTCAAAAGACTCAAACGTCCACTTTAGGCTCACCGGTTTGAAGTGGATCCATGGTCCCTTTTACCCCCTTTATCAGTGTTCATACCGATCGATTATGTCTGGCATCCAAAGTTGGTTATGACAGCTGCAATATTGAGGAAGCAAAGAAGAGTGACTGAACTTAGCAGGTTCCATATCCGTGCCTTAAGAAATAATTACACTATGTACCAAACCAACAAATGCACACTGATAAAATATGCTTTATTATGCATGAGAATTCACCTACATGTTTTTTTAGTTTTTGCGGCCATCATCAGGGTGTTTTAAAAAAATACTGGTACAATATATTAAATTTCCCGTACTGCATAAGTAAAACCACAGCGCCGTGACATTAAGCGGTATTACTGAACCATCTACATACGACAAGAGGGTCTACACCAGCAGAACTACCTCTAAGATAATATCTGCCTTCTCAGACCTATTATCCCGCAATTATTCATTATAAACATAGATATCAATTTCAGAATCACTGAAATGAATAAAATAAATGAAATATCTTTCAAACAGGAGGACAAATTGGCAACGCTAAGACTTGTGCTTGGGAGGCATCTGGGCTGAGTATTTGAGACAGCTTCTTTCATCCTGACAGGATTTGCAAGGCCCCCGTTTGCTCCCATAATTGTTGATCTACAACATTTCATATATACAGGGCAGAAATGTCTGTATCTCTACTCTAGTCCATACAAAAGTTGCTATGCCTTCTTCTAAATTGAAAGGTCCCACTAATTACAGACGTCAGGCTAACAGCCAAACTGTTATTTCCGCACATCTGCCAGGCGTTTTAAAAAAAAGGAAACTGCTATAACAAAAGCCTCCTAGTTTTTGAAGGCTATTTGTTACATACGATTTCAGGAAGCTACGTTGGTCCTACCTTACAAGTTCGTAGTTCGTCATTTTGTTACTGATTGTATGACATCAAAATGACTGGGATGGAGTTTCCTTCAAACAAATTTCGTGAAAACAGCTCATTCGAAGGATGAAACGAGATACACAAAGATACTACTACAATTACCTAATACGCCAGCAATTCTCTTGAAAAAAAAGTGCTGTAATTGCAATATTTGAAGATTTAGTTTAAGACTCCCATTCAGAGTAGTTTCTGGGTTGCTGTGGCAGGAAGTACGTTACACACACCTACAGATTTCTGCATGTTCCCGGTCTAAAGGTCCCTTCGTAGATCAGCATAAAAACAAAAAATTTGTACGGGTAAAAACTTCATATAAGATTCTCATTGAGTTTGGTGTGCCTAGGAAACTTGAAAGGTTAGTAAAGATGAGTCTGACTGAAACATATAGCAGAGTCCGGGTAGGCAAAAATGTGTCTGACAGGTTCCTTATTAGGAACGGTTTGAAACAAGGAGACGCTCTATCACCAATGCTTTTTAACTTTGCTTTAGAGTACGAAATTAGGAGTGTTCAGGTAAACAGGGATGGCTTGAAACTAAATGGTACACATCAGCTGCTGGCTTATGCCGACGATGTTAATATACTGGCAGGAAGCATACATACTCTAAAGGAAAATGTAGAAGCTTTAGTAGCTGCTACTAGGGAGATTGGACTGAAAGTAAGTGCCGATAAAACTAAGTACATGGTCATGTCTCGAGATCAGAATGCAGGACGAATTCACAGTGTGAGGATTGAAAATAATACCTTCGAGAGGGTGGAAGAGTTTAAATATTTGGGAACAATTTTAAAAAATCCAAATTCTATTGCGGAAGAAATTAAGAGCAGATTGAGGTCAGGAAATGCTTGCTATCATTTGGTGCAGAACCTTTTGTCTTCCAGGTTGCTATCCAAAAATTTAAAGATCAAGATATATAGAAC
>Ga0131853_10004486_pt1 | contig 25032 bp, 20 predicted proteins | sample TergutLab28metaG_FD_92764 | JGI IMG/M metagenome (GOLD analysis project Ga0131853, IMG submission 92764) | Labiotermes labralis P1 segment gut microbial communities from Petit-Saut dam, French Guiana - Lab288 P1 (version 2) (version 2) | ecosystem: Host-associated > Arthropoda: Insects >...
CGCAACGGGTCCCCACAGCCGTTAATCTCTGTTTTCTAGACCTGGAGCCGCTACTTTTTTCATTCAAGTAGCTCCTCAATTGACCTCACGAGGCTCACGAGGATGAGTGGACCCCGTTCCAGATCCACTACTACTCAGAAAATCTGGTAGCGCCGGGCATCGAACCCAGGACCTCTGTATCTGTAGCCAGAAACTCTGACCACTAGACCACAGAGGCGGTCTCATTAGATACAACTAGGGCTATTAAATATGTGACAGATGAACAGCTCACCACATTTATACTTTTAACCACCCACATACAGCCCACTGTTCATCAGCTTATAAACGCAGACTTTTATGGAGGTTCTTATTTTTTTTATTTAAAAAATATTCTTAGGTTGTTTTTTATTTCCATAGCTTAAGCATTTGCAATCTTAACAATACCTAGTAAAAAGTATAATAAAGTAATGGTTTTTACAATGCTCTTTACATACTGTAAAAATGTTTTCCAGATGTAACGTTCACATATACTTTATGTGCAGTGCCAGATGTAATGTTCGCCTATACTTTATGTGCAGTGCCAGATGTGACGTTCACCTATACTTTATGTGCAGTGCCAGATGTAACATTCACCTATACTTTATGTGCAGTGCCAGATCCCAGCATGGCTACAGCTACATAATTTTCTTTTTGCATTTTCTGACAGGTCTGAAGACAGCTGCTCTGCGCTGCCGAAACATGTTGGATTTGCTACAATACAAGATGTGTATCGACAGACTATGTTGCAGAATGCCCATCTGCTATGCAGCTACGTCTTAAGTTCCATCACAATGCACGGACAAGACGTCTCCTGTTTTGGACATAAACTCCCTTACTAACAGACAGACAGATTACACAACATTAGGTCATCAGGATGATCTAATGAGCCTTGTAACATACTTCTCATAATCCACTCACTAATATGACAAATGACACACATCGCAAGCAAGCCACATATGTAACGTCCTGTGGAACACATGTGACATTGACCTTGTGTATCAGTCTCTAAGGACTGTGCACACCACTCTGTTACTGCACATTTGAACAAACTGGACAGTGTGAACTGATGGTAACTGTTCACAGTTTTTATGTAAAGAACATACTAAAGGGAGAGAGAAGTTGACTGCATCAGAACATTTTTAGCTTTCTCGACAAGAAAAACTTTTATATGAAAACCAGTTTAAAAGGGAAACACATATGTTAATTGAACAGAAGAACTTTGAAAGTGAACTGATGTAATGTCTCATGCAGGAAACTGCCTTACACTGTGCTGTCTTAAAGAAGTTTTGCTGTACATACATACATACAAACATACATACATATGTACCTACCTACTACACACATACATGCCTGCCTACTTACACACACACACACACAAACACACATCGCACCCATAACATATGTAAAATATTTCTAGCCGTTTGCTACATCCATATTTTGTTCCACTGCTCAATAGAAGTCTAACACCGCCGCTCCATGTCACACCCAAACTGTCCCCCGATATACATACTCACACTGCAGTAAAATAGTCTCCAAGTGATCCTTTGAATTCCTTCAACATCATATCACCAGACATGTGAATTAATGACAGAATTCCAATCATTTTCTCACTGACTTCTTGATCAACAATCTTTCCTGTAGAATCTATAAATGGTGTATCCAATATCCCTGTGCCACTTGCAGTTAGCAGTCCATACTTGTGTGCCATGGAACTCACAACATTGCCTACTTCACCGTGCACCCACTGAGCACCAAGTTCCAGCACACCACTGTCTGAAAGTGAGGGTTTTAGAAAAAAAAAAACTGTCAGGAACATGTGAGCTGACAAAATACCAAAGAGTATACTGTATACAGAAGAGGGAAATCTGAAGGCTTTCGCAGCTTTTACAAACCTGGCGATAAGAAAGTGCAGTCAATGAGAGAGATAGGGAGTGTGAGTGTTTCTGTGTGTAAGTATATATGCAGGACAGCTGCTGTGTGGCACTTCCTGTCAGTTCAGTTCAATGTATAAGCATAGCCTGCTAAGCACACACACACACACACACTGTTGTAGCACCACGAAATGACAAACAGTAGTGTCAAACATCAAATAACATATATATATATATGACACCACAAAGAGAACACATTTTGTTTTATCTCCAGCCACCCGATATGCCTGTTGCTCTCTGAAGGGACCTTTTGTTAAATTATGGTGAAAAAAAAAACCATAATAATTAACACATGTAAGTTTAAGTGGCTTCCCTTGTGCTCTGCTGGTACAGCAAATGCAATGTGCAGCATAAAACAGAACGCTCTACACTGAAATGGTACATCGCAGGAACCTAGAACCACTCTAGTGGTGACACAGCCCACAACAGTGGTAGCCAGCCATCTGCTGCACACTGGGAGGAAACACATCAACAATCCATCATTAAGCCACTGTGCACATGCACCCCCACCCATCACCCACAGCCTCAGAGACCACATTTATGTTACAGCTGTAGTCAAGGGTAATCCAAAAAACTGTACCTGGCACAGACATTTCTAAGTTCCATGATGAAGTCCCTGACTTAACAGGTAAAGCAGTATGAAGGATGTTCCATAGCTTCATGATGCCATTTTATGGTTCATTCATTTGAACCAGTCCATACCCTCACATCCAACTTCCTGAAGATCCATCTTAATATCATCCTCCCATCTATGCCTCGGTCTCCCAAGTGATCTCTTTCCCTCAGGTTTTCCCACCAAAACCTTGTATATGCCTCTCATCTACTCCCTTACATGCTACATGCCACTCTCATCCCATTCTTCTCGATTTTATCACCCAAGAAATAATGGGTGAGCAGTACAGATACTACTTTAATTATAGTATTATAATCAATTTTTTTCATGTTTTACCCTCATTCCAATACCATAACAACAGCAACAAATTAAAACACGCCAAGATCTACTTTTTTCAGCTATTTTCACCATCCCCACAGACAAACCAGCAGTACTCTTCACTCACAGCTGCTTCCCACCTTCCCTGAACTGCTAAGTATCAGGATTTCCACAGTATCAACATTTGGATTAAAAGAACTGTATTGAAATGTAATTAATTTCACATTCCTGATCTGTAACAAGAGTTGTAAAATAAAAGTACAAAAGCAAAAACTGCTTACCAAAAAGGGTAGTGTGGATTCTGCCACCCATTCTGTCCTCTGCTTCTAGAATAACAACATTTGTAACTCCATGTGCCATTAATCTAGCAGCCGCTGCCAATCCTGCTGCCCCAGCACCCACCACCAATACTTGTAACTTATTCATCCTATGGGAAAAATATGCATTTTGAAACACAAACCATAAAACTATTTGTTGCATACTTATTCACTGATTATGACAGGGCATTATATTTTCTGAAAGACACAAGATTCATCTAATACCATATAAATTGTGTAAAAATGGTGTAAAACAAATATAATTAATAATGAATATGAATGGAGATAACAAAAAGTTACGGGAAACAAAAGACGGTCAACATTCAAAAGTATATGACACTGGCCCTGAATTACCAGGAGCAACCTAATGCTCCTGGAAATCATACTGCTGACACATGACCTCATACAACAAGTACTATCACACATAATACAACTACAGCACCAAATTCAACACACGACGGCAAGCTGGGAGACAATGCTGGAATACAAAGGAACATCATCTGAAAAACAGGAGGATCGAATGAAAGCGCCGAAATATATAAAATTACATACTCAAAACTAAAGTACAACACGTGACACCATGTGAAAAAAAGCAATAGATACTCAGCGGTGTAATATGGAAAGGCTTTCCAGTCGCCACACTAGACCGAACAGCAATCACACTAATGAAAGAATCGAGGGAATAAACACTACCTGGCACAACGATCAAATGCGTCTGCTAGTCCTTCTTCAGCACCCTACATTACTAATGGCACACACAGACTAAACTCTAAACCACACCAAAACATCTGTACATGAAACAACTGGCGCACCTACTAACATCATGACAGCCCGTGGAGACATGTGAAACCACCATTAAACGCGAACACCAAAGTTGACATTACTACATTGACGAATATATATATTCACGAAGAAGCGCGAAGCACTCAACGAATATGAATTCGCCGGATTTCTCGACATGAGCAAAACGTAGCCTAGAGCTGAAAGCCGAGACAGAAACTGAAGCAGAAGATAAAGAAAAAACTAAAAACAACCTAACCTAACGCAGACACAATATTACAAACAGACGACGGAAAATAAACAAATGAATAACGACTGACGACACGACCGATACTAGCGCCCCAATCACGAAAACGTAACACTACCAACTACAAAATATTCAGAATTGAAACATACTAACAGCCCTCCACGTGGCTACTACGTAGATGTTGTTGCTGGCAGTAACACAACTGCAGGATTATCACAACGTGACACTACCACTCACATATAAAGCATAAGGCGTTCAAAGTGAAATACCACCGGTGGTACACGGCAGCTTTTTGTTACGCGATTTATAATGGGTTTGGATACAACACAAACGTTCATAATAAAAATGACCTATGGCTGAGGTACAGTACAGGTGTTTGTATCGAAATTAGTACCACAAAGATCTGCACTGCATGTACCTGTACTTTATGGGTCACGGGCATACCCTAACCATATAGGACTGCCTTATTTTTAAGTAGATTACTTTCCAAAGTACATTACAACAGCGCATAATCTGCCATAAATACATCAACTGTAATCACAACTCATTTCTACAAACATACGTGGACGTGATTACCTTCCTTCGGCAACAACCTTTCCTTCCACCCTCCAGCCGCGTTACACATTCTAGTATAAGCATAGTCATGGATATAGTAATCAGACTATTCTGGTTCTGTGCTTTGAGCAAGAGTATCTACCTAAATAATCTGTGGTAAATACCGCACTCACGCGCACTCGCATGCACATGCGGTAGCATGGATTAGGGCCGATGGAGTTCATTCAAAAGAATGGCGCGTCCATTAGAGAATTGAAGAACTGCATATGGTTCACGTTTTCGAAGCAACTGTCAACGAAAATGTGCTCTTAAATGTTTCGTTTCTCTCGCAACAACACGAACGCACCGCACGTGCTACTCGTGTACACAGGTCCCCACTGTGGTAGCAAATCACCGGTAATAGCTCGCCACCGTAGCTGTTCAGTTGTTCCGTTAAAAGATACCGTTGCGCTAAACGTTGGTAGTAAGATGACGTGTTTCAGGTGGCGGTGTGTTCCGATAAGTCATGCCATCTTCATTACTGTGCCCCCTCCCCCAATTACTAACCAACCATAAATACCTTTACAGTTGTTATCGTCATTCGTACAGGATACCGCAATACACCACTGGGTGTGTGTTGACCAACATTTTGACAATGTGCACTTGCCTCTACTTCATGTCCAATGAAGAACTCACTGGACCTTTTTCCTTCACTGGACATCCAACCCGTTCAGTTCAGGCCACTATATGGTCCAGAAATGCTGGGCAACAAACATCCAGTGAAACAGCACTGTGTTCCAGATCTGAACTGCACCTCTTCAAACGCCTGAAAACTAAAAAATGCAGTCCTGACATTGCAAAGGACCTGGTCAATCCAGTGGATGATGAAAGTCAGCACATGTGAACTGGCTCTTCGTAACATTTGAGCTGCTAATTCTACCGTCTCTCTCACATGCACTTGCCCTCAACTTTGTCACTAAGGTGATATCCAGTCATGCTTATTTGCAAATAAGGGGTCAAAATATCAACTACAACAGCACAACAATGTGTTAAGTGCTCTTGTCCAGAAGTATTCTTCTGCCAGTTTCATGTCATTGTCCCTTCATTCTTGCAAGGAAAAATTAAGTACATTTAAAAAGTGTTTTCTGTCAGTTTGTTTTACTATTAAAATTTAAATCTGCGACTGCATAACTTGAAATTCCATAAGTAGCTAACAGTCTGGATTCATTACTTAGTGAGTTCTAATTGTTTAATTCATTAAAAACCCTTATCATCACAGTATTCTGTATAACTTACAAAACACGCCCTACTTACTGGGAACTTCCCATGCCGCATTATCACACCGTTATGTATGATTTATTTTTGACTCACCTGAAATGTCTACTCAGATTCAATTGAAACAACACATGTTCTTTTTATATGCATGCTGGATGCGGTCCTTACACGAAAAGCCGTCACGAATTAAAACAAATTGTTCTTGATGCACCTGTTCCAAAACAATTTTAATAAATGTAGGCAGATTTCAAACAACAGATCCCACTTCGATAATAAAAAGAAACACATGTTCAGTGAAGAAGAACTCTTTGATTTGGCACTGGATTTGAGCCTCTCTGAGATGATCTTTGGATCCTTCCTTGCAAACCAAACAGGTGCTCTTACATCATCAATATGAAACAAAAAATAACTGCCACAGGTGCAAACATATAAGATTTCTGTGGTTTAGAACTAGTACAACACATATTGTGTGGCAAAACTGATTTTGTAAACAGCTAGCTGCAACGGGTGCACAATGGAAAAAACAAACCCCAGACTCATTCTGCTTAACAATGAAGTTTACTTTCAGTGCAAAAGATCGGTCACCTTCCTCCATCATTCTTTTTATTAAAGAGAGAGAGAGAGAGAGAGAGAGAGAGAGAGAGAAGAAGAAGAAGAAGAAGAGTTTGGCCCGTACAGAATCATGTCAATCAGCTAAGTGCCACACCACGACAAGCAGACACACAATGTCACGTCCTTTCTGAACTCGACTTCTCAGTATACCTCACAGCAGTGTTTCCTGACCAGGGACCAACAGAACATCATATGAGGTTCTGGGAGAAATCATGGCACAAAATAAATGAAAACTGTGAAATACTATAACAAATCCCACATATACATCAAAATAGTGAAGGAATTTTTGTCTGGCGATTGTAAATACTGAAGTAATTTCCGTGCACTGCCAGTTGCTCTTTGTTTTCATTTTTAAAGACAGGCGTTCTTCAGGATGTGAAAACTTGCTTTAGGGTTCCGTCCATGGAAATAAGGTTAGCAAACACTGCTTTAGAAACTAAATGATTTACTAAACATTACAGGCACACATGAGCTCTTCACTGCATGTGCATTGATATTTCTTTGGAATACACTCATCACTAAATTATGTATTACAGATCACACGTTAACGGCTGCTCTCCACCACGAGTGTGCTGATGTGACATGAGAATGTCCTTGCGACTGAATGACTTATTAGACACAGTACAGTTATATGGTTGCTCTCCACTGTGTTTGTGCCGATGTGACTTGAGAATGTCCTTGCGACTGAATGACTTATTACACTCAGCACATTTATATGGCCGCTCTCCACTGTGTATGCGCTGCTGTGCCTTTAGATCACCCTTCTGACTGAATGAATTATTACACACATTGCAGGTATATGGGCAGTCTCCACTGTGTGTGTATTGGTGCGTCATTAGATTGCACTTCTGACTGAAAGACTTATTACACATGTCACAAGTACAGGGGCAATCTCCACTATGTATGCGTTGATGTGCTTTGAGAATATACTTGCGACTGAAAGATTTTGTACACACATCACAGGTATACTTGCGCTCTCCACTGTGTATGTGCTGATGTGCAATTAGAAAACTGTTACGCTTGAAAGATTTACTACACACCTCACAAGTGCTCTCCATTATGCATGTGTTCATGTGCCTTGGAGGTAACCCTGTCACTAAATGATGTATTGCACACATCGCATGTATATGGCCGCTCTCCAGTATGTATGCACTGATGTGCCTTCAAATCACCATTCCGACTGAAAGTTTTATTACATTCATCACATGTGAATGGCCACTCTCCACTGTGTACACGCTGATGTGTATTTAGATGACCCTCCTGACTCAACGACTTATTACAAATATCACACGTATATGGACGCTCTCCACTATGCATGCGGTGGTGCGTTTTTAAAAAACACTTCCAACTGAAAGATTTTCTACACACACCACATATATATGACTGCTCTCCAGGCTGCATGATTTCATGTGCCTTCATACTACATCTGCACCTGAATGACTCACTATATCCATCACAGGCACACACATGACCAGTACCAAGCACAACTTGATTTTCACTAAGTACACTCTGTAAAAAAGAATGCAGTAAAAATATTCAGATTGGGTATGAAAACAAGGTACACTAGTCATGTAATTTTTAAGTCAACAGACTTTCCTGCTAGAATACACATCAGAAATACAGTTACTGTTTGCTGTAAACAATTCACACTTTAAATGTTTACTCTAAATACAATTCTTGAAAGAAAAAGCAAAGGACTATGGCTCTAACTTCAATCCATAAACAAATTCATGTAACTCTTATATTAGGGAATGCTCCAGAACAAAATGCAACAAACATTAAGTCGCAAGTATTCCAAGCATCAAACTGAAATAAAAATGCATATAATGCTGCACAGCTTGTCAAGAGGCTATTGTACAACCAAACTGCAATACTACTTGTGCACATAAGGGGTCCAACATCGAGCTGCTTTATTTAATTAATCGACACAGACTGTGGCTACAAGCTGCCAGTTAGGAGCTGCTTTATCATGGGCCAGTAGGGTGGTTGTACTGAACTGCATAAACACACAGTCACTTAAATAATGTATTACATATACTTTTATGATTCTGGCATTCTGGGCTACCCGGCAGCGGAAATGCATAGCCCAAGGCGATGTGAATCCTCAGAAGCAAGGCCGGGGGTGCCTGGAATCTAAAAATAAACATTTTTAATGGGGGGGGGGGGGAGGCAGGCTGAGGTGGCCAGGGCACAAAGTTGAATACCCATATCCATCTAGTTCTAAGGGTAAGAATAAATGGAGTTATGCCTCTTCTTCCCCTATATGCCTTCACAGTGTAGACAGGGACAGCTTTACCTTGACCAGATTTCTGGATTATCAAATGCTGAATTACAGGATTTTAACTGTACAATAATCCACATACATTTGGTCACAGGTTTTCCACTAGTACAACATAACCAATCAGTGTGAAGTAACAGAGATTGAAAATCCATTAGACAAACCCAGATTTCTTTAAACTCTGGACACAAAGACATCCATCTCACCTCTTGTTCAGTCCTCAGCACTCGCAACATTACAGCCAGAGGGTCCTCCAACTTTTGTACATCTGTGGTCTCCAATTTTATACCAAGAACCTCTTTTTCATTCTGAAATAATTATAGATGTCTTGCTTTATGAATCACACACAACTGTTAGTAAATCCAAACAATCCAATAAAATCACAATACCCTTACAAATCATGCCTATGCTCTCATATTACATGAAACAGACCACACTTCATACACATGTTTTTCATCCTATCAAACCACCACCAGCTTTTGTACATAATTTCTTCTTTACAACGGTGAGACTCACTGATAAGAAAAAAGGCTGCAAATATGTTTTAAAAACAGAGTTTCTCTGCAACATTTTACTACAAAAAAATGTAACACAACTTTCATATAAGACTAATTCATCAAATTATATGACTAGCAGAAACAGAAATTAAATCTTGCAATGGTTAAAAACTTCAAATATATTTAGTTCTACAATCATGCATTATTTGGTTCCTTTAAAAAAAAAAACACTTAAAAATGAGCCCATAAATGAATCACACACAGAACCCGCTGTTAGCTGTTTGTGACTGCTTATTGCGCAGCTACACTCCACACTGGAGGCCATTTCTACAACCGCAGTCACTCAAACACCATCTGTCCAAAAGTATTAATCCTGACACTTGTCACCATGTACAACTTCAAGCAACATGCTATTCACACTCCTTCATCCCACTGCACATCACAACCACACACATCAGATCATCACCAGTTACCACTCTCACACCATTCCACTGTCCACAGTATATCCACTACCATCCGTAACTCCTCTTCTGTGACTGTCTGACCCTCAAGATGGTGGCACTACAAACTTTTAAATGGCATAAAAAAGTAGAAAGCTGAATCTTCAGCAACACAACTGTGAGAAAAATAAATCTGGTGAAAATAATTATGCCTGGTTACCATGTTCTCACTGTATATTCTACAGACAATTTGAAAAGCTGAGATCTTTCACAGATCTATTACCATGCATCGGTACTCTAACTGGGATGTGATGGCAGCACTTCCACCTCACAAGTTCTCCAGGCCACCGGCCTGTCACTACACTGTGCACTGACAGCTGGACAGCAGAACATTCCACTGTGATCATACCAGATCATGCAAACATAGGGCAACTGATGACACTTGAAAGAAAGCCCCAAACAAACAGGATCCTGACCTCCACAAAAAAGTTATTCTGCCTGCCAGAAACCAATGCACTGACACCGCATCAGTGTGTGAAACAGCGAAGGGCAAGTGTCCAGTGTTCCAACTGTACTGCTTTTGTTGGCAGCAGTTGCAGGCTGCGTTATATATAATTATGGATAATAAACATACACGCATGCACATATGTATACACGCATATATATATACACTTATGCATATTTTAGTATAACACGTGTTAATATAATATTAATAATATCTATTACTATTTGCATAACAGTAACATACCACAAGGCATTTAGTGACGGAAAAATAAATTTTGGTAAGAGCAGGGTTAAACTAATGCACATAAATAGCAGCATTGGCAGGAAACTGCTATATATAACATATAAAATTACAAAGGGAGTCATTTCAGAATACCAAAGTTTACAAACAGATACCATGGCAATGGCCAACTGCATGTGATTAATAACAGCAGACACACAAACAACTCACATCATTTCCAGCATCCACTGGCAGCAAACTTACAACACAGGCTTCTCTTCCACTTTTACATCAATTGACTGATTTTCATCGCAAGATGTTGGGAACAGTTCAGCATCTGGATCAGCTTCAGTCTTAATGAACTCCATGTTGAACTGTAAAACAAAACAGTCTCCACGTTACAGTCATATTTATCTCTATAGTAATTATTTTTATTCTGGTCTTCTAAGCATGTCTGCAGTCTAACCTTGATATTCACAATTGTCTACAATGCTACACTCTGTAACAGGCCCAGTGATCAACCTGCAGCAGTTTGGACTAAAGTTACAGTACTCAAAAAACTGACAATGTATACATCAACAATTTCTACACATCACAAACATAAACTTCACAGACACACAAGTTCACACATTCACTGTGCCAACAGTGCTCAGTACTAGCAACTGCAGAACACAGCTTCATGTCTGTCAGTTACTTTCCCAGGTAAGGTAAAAAGGTCGCCCCATAACCTGCCAATGAAGGCACAGAGGGGGAGAAGAGGTGTACAGGTGAGGCATTGCTAAAAATTAACATAAGTGGTAGACAGGGTGGGTTCAGTTCTCAGGGTGTTGCATTTTGCTTAGTAACTGAACATTTATCTTATAGCTTCTCATCTTCATTCTATTTTTGAACAAAAAACCTCTCATCCAATCACTCTTGGATGGCATGAAAAACAAGAACACAAATCCATTACTTGTGATGGAAATAAAGGGTTAACTTCTAATATGAACGTAAGTCGAAATTGAAAACCACCAGTTACTAGATCAAAGGATTTTTTATGGCAAATTTAAATACCAACACAACAGATCTGACTAGTGTGCTTAATGAGAATAATGATATTTCTTGTTCAACTCTTGAATGCTCTAATAAAAACTACGATTCTGTTAACAAGAACCATAATTATTTTCCTAATAATCTCTCATGTGATTACAGCAATTCAAACAAATTCTCAGTACTTCATCAAAATATATGAGGAATAACTAATAAAATAGATGAATTTCTGTTTTCTCTACCTGTTAATGCACCCCAAGTCATTTGTTTAACAGAACACCATTTGAAAATTGAAGAAATAGGCAATGTTAACTTTGGACAATAAACTTTAGGCTCTGCATATTGCAGACAAACTATTAAACAGGGGGGTGTGTGCATTTATATTTCTAAAAATATCTGCTTTAATGTCATTAATTTAGATCAATATATTGAAGAAAAAGACTTTGAAATTTGTGCATTGAAAATATGTGAAATTTTAAGCTGTTTTACAGTAATTTGTATCTATAGGTCCCCTATTGGAGATTTTAACTACTTTTTAAATCAATTAGAATCCATTTTAAATATAACTTACAAAACATCAACCCATATAATCCTATGTGGTGACATCAACATAAACTACCTTGATGATAATTCTAGAAAACATATTTTAGTACTGTAGAATTTCCTACGAGAATATCTTATCAGTCTTGTATTCAAATTGATAATATTTTTATTAATATTTATAACCATGACTTCTCTGTGCACCCTCTTATAAATGGTCTTTCAGACCATGATGGGCAAATTATAACTTTCTTAAATATAGCCAATTCCGTTCCCAGGCATATATATACTATTACAAGAAAAATGAATAGACACTCAATTAAGAATTTCACACTTCTCCTTAGTTATGAAAATTGGGAAGATGTCTTCCTGGAAAAAGATGTTAATATACTCTTTAATAACTTCCTTAATACCTATCTCAGGATCTTTTATGCCATTTTTCCAAACATTAAAACAAAAAATGCTTATAATCCTCAACCGTGGTTAACTACTGGTATCAGGATCTCATGTGCTAACAAAAGGAAATTATACTTAACTTAGAGAAAAAGTAATAATCCCACTCAGATACAATACTACAAATCATATTGCCAGATTTTATCTAAAGTCATTATGTTAGCAAAAAAAATTCATTATAATAATCTTATAAGCAAATCAAATAATAAACCAAAAACTACTTGGAACATAGTTAGAACCATCACCAGTAACAGGAATACCAATAATAATATAACAACTATGAATGTAAAAAATAAATTTTCTAGTAATTCATTAAAAATTGCGAATGCCTTTAATTCACATTTTTTATTAGTAGCTGAAAATCTACTTATTAAAAATTTTTATGGAAAAAATACTAATAATCACATCGACCCATTATCATATTTACAACAGAATTTTAGACATTTTTCTATACCGATGAAAGTTAAAAATACTACTACGCACGAAATTGATAGAATTCACTCTATAAAAAGCAAGGATTCTTCTGGTTATGATGAGATATCTTCAAGAATTTTAAAGATTAGTGCTCCTTATGTTTTGTCTCCTTTAACATTTATATTCAATAAGATTTTAGATATGGGTGTTTTCCCGGAAAGATTAAAATTCTCTGAAGTAAAACCCCTATACAAGAAAGGAGATGCTACTGATTTTTCTAATTATAGGCCCATTTCAATACTGACTTCATTTTCTAAAATTATCGAGAAAATTATCTATAAAAGATTGTATAGTTATTTAATTAACAACAATATTTTGGTTAATGAACAATTTGGTTTTAGGGAAAAATTATCTACAGATACGGCTACATATGCTTTCTTAAATAAGGTACTATCATCTCTAGATAAAAGAAATTATGTTGGTGGCCTATTTTGTGACTTGCAGAAAGTGTTTGACTGCGTCAACCATAACATTCTTTTGGATAAGATGAAGTTTTATGGGAGAACCGGCTTAGCCCATAAGTTAATAAGATCGTATTTAGACAACAGATATCAGAGAGTGACAATGAAAGATAGTAAGTACAATAAATTATCCTCTACATGGGAACACGTGAAACATGGTGTTCCACAGGGTTCTGTACTGGGTCCGTTGCTTTTCCTCACATATATTAATGATTTTCCATTAACTATAAACAAATTAGCTAGCTCGATATTGTTTGCCGATGATATGAGTATTATCATATCAGATACGAATCCAGAGGAATTTACGAATACTATTAATTCAGTCATGACAGAAATAATGGATTGGTTCCAGAGTAATCTTTTAACACTAAATTTTGACAAAACAACTTTCCTTTAATTTTTAACTAAAAAAAATAAGGAAATTAAAATATAAAATTTTGCCTCCAATTCAATTACTACTAATGTTAATAGCACCAAATTTATAGGTTTAATCATCAACAGCACATTATCATGGAGTGATCAGATTACAGCATTAACTTCTAAACTAAACAAAGCTCGTTATGCCATATGGGAGGTCAAATCTTGTGTGTCTCTTGATGTACTAAGAACAATATACTTTTCTTATGTAAACTCAGTTATCTCATATGGGATTATTTTTTGGGGTAATTCTCATTTTAGTACTAACATTTTTAAAATTCAGAAAAGGATAATAAGAATTATTGCAAACATAGGTAGACGTGATTCATGTCGTCAATCATTCAAACAGTTACAAATATTGCCACTCCCTTCTCAATATATACTTTCACTACTTGTTTTTGTTAACAAGAATAGAGAACTATTTCTGTCTAACAATGAGATTCATGACATGAACACACGGTATAATAAAAATTTACATTTGCCCTCTACAAATTTAACATTGGTACAAAAAGGAGTTCTGTATTCTGGAAGCAAAATTTTTAATCGCTTACCATTGAGTATTAAAGCTCATTCAAATGATGCTAAACATTTCAAAACTACACTTAAGAGTTACCTAATTGAGCATTCTTTTTATAGTTTAGATGAATATTATCAATACCAATAATTATGGTTCTTAGTAAATTTATTTGTTGATTATCATCTCTTACATTTTCTTACTTCAAGTATAATTTTATAACTATAAGATATTATGTAATATGTAGCATAAATTGCTCATACTTTTGTATATTGATTAACTTGTAAGTTGTTGTTGTGACAAATGCTTTGCATACGCATAGTAATGTATTACTATGACTACCTCCATATCTGTAAAGAATTAACGGAAGGCAAATAAATTGATTGATTGATTGATTGATTACATTCAAAATGAGCCACCAACGTACACATAAGAATTAATATTAACCTTTAGACGCCTAATGTCAATTATAGTGGTTGTACCACACCGCTAACCTCTAAAGTTGCATTTTATATATTTATTCAACAAATATAGATACTGAATATTTTAAACACAGTATATATTCTCCTTTTTTTCTCTTCAAAATGCAGTTTGTTTCATAATTCTAAACTATTTGGTTCCTGTATTATTCACATTTTATATACAGGCTGTGCTAAAATTAAAAAAATAATTCCGGCGCCAAAAGGTTAATATGTGTTTTTTTAAACTCCACAATATTTCAATTTTCATACAAGCTTCATTAGGGATGGGCTAGAAACCTGTAGTTGGTATAGCGACTCGCCACAGGCTGTACAGTCCGAGGCCAGACTTCCTGCACCCATCAAGATCAACCCTGGGGCCCACCCAGCCTCCTGTACAGTGGGTACCACGTCTCTTTCCCGGGGATAAAGCGGCCAGGGCGTGGTGTTGAAACCCACCCCCAACTGGCATTGAGTTTAAAGAAAGAGAACAGATATGCCTCTACTCCCCCTCTGGGCTTTCGTGAACTTTCCCTGGATGAATTTTAACTTTCTTACCTTTACCATCCACATAGGCGAACCAGTTCAATATACACAGGAAGCTACTTAAGTTCGTTTGTATTTTGTTACATAATTTACTAACAAACCTTATATTACGAACGTATTTAATTTCATCAACACCTTATATCTTGCAACAACCATTTGTGCATAACACAGGGTACATAGTAAGGTATGTAGGTCATTATTTGATAAAATTATCTCGATTATAACGTAAATTATATTATCAAGTTACCAATTAATACCCCATGAGTAACGAAGTTGTTCATGAGTGCAGATAAATAAGTTTTTAATGGCTTATGCATCGACAGATGCAGTTAACCTTCATATGTTCTCAATTCTCCTTCACGTTTTGTGTTGTATCGTGGTTATCCTTGTAAACACTTTTATTTATTCCCAGGGTTCGTGCTTCTACCTAGCGTTGCGAGATCACGGTTGTCCAGATAATTGTGCCGGTGAAACTAACTGTTGCTACGGATAACTCGTGTCTCACTGCAATATTATTCCATTAGGCATTCGGAATTCTATTATAGTACTTAAGCTTCCACACATGATCGCGTGCCACAATTCGCGTCCCTGTGACTCTGTTTCTGCTTCAAAACATACTGTGAGATTATTCCAGGCTTCAGTTTAGGTACAAAAGTGTTACAATTACTTCTTTCTAAATAGAACCTTCACACACACACACACAAACATACGCACGCGCACATGCACCTACGACGCGACATAAACACTCATTCCATTTGTCAAACGCAAAATACAGATGACACCGTAATCACCCACATCACGGTTCCATCTACACTATGAACCACACATTAATACCTCTTACAGTTTGCCAACGGTGTGGAAACGTTGGAGTTGAGCGCTACGGGTGGTGTGATCTTCCGTTAATGAAGAAGCATGGCTGTTGAATATCGGTAAAACAGCTTACTGCCATACGACAACATCTGTACCGCAATAACCCCAACCCACCACGCAGCAAATTAATAACGGCTTTAAAAACATAGTAAATTTCTTGATTATTACAAGCCAACTAAATACAATTATTAGACAATGTATCTTATTCCTTTACGTTAAATTCTCTCTGATATACTTCCACTCAGATCAAAATATAATTTTTAACAATAAGGTATATTTATTGCCTAACATGTGTATTTGTAATGAGTAGTGATACAATGCAAGGAAAATGCAAAATATTAAGATTGAAAGTTGTAGTCTTGCGGGTTATGAAACCGTGTACACTGATTGGTGAGTACTGAGGTGCACACAACAGACCATTTCAAAAGCACTAGTAACAACTGTGAAGTCTCCCTGATGTTGGCACCCATGGAGTGCCCGAAATATGTAGGAGATACTGTACATCAATTGTGTGTATATTCCAGTGCATGTAAAGTTGCTTTTATAAGTTGATTGTGCATGGAACAGGCAATATTAAAATTTGAAATTAAGTTGTATTATTTCACTGCAGTCATCATTTTTAAACATAACACCCCAGTATACTAATGTATTTGTCTCATCTTGGCACAGTTTATATATTCACTGTTCAGGAAGGTCCCACTAGTTACCTTACCTTATCAACAGCATTTCTCAGTGTTTAAAGTACTTATTTGTAATGTTCAGTCAGCAATGAAAACCCTTAGCACAGTAAGGATAGCATGTGACATGGTGAGGACTGATGGAGGTTACTGACAGAAGCCGAAATGTGTAGGCGATACAGTGCGATAGTAAAGTTGGGCCACGTTAAGATAGTGTTGTAAATACAGTGGGGATGATTCACATTAAGATTGTATATGGAGTAAGGATGTCTTCAGAGATTGGCCATGCATTGAAATGGGATGGAGTGTATTATGAACAATAGTAATTAAGCAATGAATCACCTTTACTGTTGATTACATTTGTTCTGGCAGCAGTTCATAATGATGTACATTGCGGTTTACATAATTACTGTCCACATATACAAGTTCATCACAGGTGTATTGTCTATGAGACTATATTGGGCAAACTGGCCTTCTTGTGGCAGTGATTCTTGCCACCATTTTTGGTACCACATGTTAAATATCATGCATAAATCATGGATCCCTTGAACCCAAATACTATATTTAAATCAGTTTATGTACCAAACCAACAGCGTATGAAACTACAAAATTCAGCCAGCAGTCAGTAGGCATAGTACCATCCTTAGTGAACCTCATGGATGGCCATATGTCAGTGGTTGCCCTGAATGCAGGTCCTAACATTTCTGTATGTTGTGTAGTCTTCGTACCTGGCCCCTCTGCATACCGACTGCACAGTCACTATCATTACCATTATTCCTCTCTTCTGCATCCAGTCCTGTTCCCCTATCAACTGCCAAGCCCTGTCTGCTGTCCCACACTGTCAGCACAACTTACAACTTGTGTGTCCCTAAGGGGAACTCACACCTTCTCACTTGCCCCAGTGCAGCCCAGACTGTAAGTCAAGAACAGGTGCTGTGATGGTCACATGGGTGTCAGCGTGGCTGTGCTGACAGCTGTAACACAGTTAACGGTCCCCCAAAGCCATGCGGGCCAGAAATCATTTGCATGGCGTGGAGTTGGGTGTCTCAGCAGATGTCTAAATTTGAAGCTTCCTGATAGTGTGGAACTTGCTGTTAGGTTTGGAATTGCCAGTCTGCTTCTAGAAAGGTAACCTCAGAGCATTAATACACCATTTCAGTTACCTTTGAACTGTCACATGAACTAAATACTTGGTAAACTATACTTGCTACAGCAAGCTGTAAACAGCAGTATCAAGATTGGGAGCAAAATAACTGAATTTTTATGGCAGGGAATTTAAAGTGAATATTATACAGCTGTCAGGGAGATAATAGTAATGGCAAACTGTGTGGTCAGCACACATGGCAAGATCCTGTCATAGTGGAACTTAATGAATACACGTGTATGTGCATACGTGTGTGCATATGTACATACTCATGCATATCCACACACATAAAAGGACATACAAAGAGCCTAACAAGGCTTGTATGTAAAGGTGTTCTATATTTTGGTGTGTTGAATATGCAAGCATGTATATTTGCAACATAGTATCCCAAACAGATGAGTTACTTGAACATAAACTAGAAGTGATCAGTGCAAGATATGGATTGAGGGTACCTTGAAAGTTCATGGCAGCAGCATGTTGAGGCAAATACTGGTAACCACCTATCAGACTCCTAGACTTCAAAACTTGTGTAGTGGAAAGTACAATTCTTCATAAGAAGATTCACAAAATAATTTAATACACATTAAGAAACACCCACTGTTGTAGCTTTGTGTGGAAGACAGAAAGGAACAGCAGGAGAGGACTGAGATATGCAAAGATGAAATTGCCAAAATCATGAAAGAAACTGAAGATGCACTGAGGAAAAGATTAAATGAGGCAATGGGAAGGAAAAGCACTCAGGCAGAATAAGATGAGTGCTTTGGTTCAGGTGAATAAAAGAACAGGCTGTGTACAGGATAAAGGGCATTGATGCTGAAAGCATGAATAATTTTAATTACAGACAATGTAGCATTGATCTGCCAGATGATTTGTAACAAAAGGACATAAAAAGTGAAATATTTTCAGTCACACATATATGTTTAATGTTGAAATTAAAACCAAGGGATATACACTTACTGAGAGTGGAAGAACATTACATGTAACAAACGTTTCAACACTCCTACTGCACTAATTAAGGAAATGAGATTTTAGACCTTTACTTATCTTTCTCACTGTAACTGTTACTAAATAAAAAGATCAGCAATATCAGTAGCAACTGTCTGCTCTGCTTTTCACATCACCTGTCAATACATTCAAGGTACAAAAAGGCACAAATTGTTACATGTTGCAGGATTTATACATAGTGATATGTTGATTTGAACGGTTCTGCAGCCCATAGAACCAAAATTCCAAAAATCAGGCATTCCTAAAAAGTAACTATCCATGAATATTCTGACAACAATATATGTTAAATTTAAGTCCCCTACACAGTTCGCGGTCACTGCTCAAAACAAATACAATCTAAATGGTACACAAAGAGAACATAAAAACTGAAAAGCCACAACATTTAATAGTTAGGCACAACAGCCTTCATTACGGCTGTCTGTTGAAATTCAGCATCTGAAGGAGTGTCCAATACAGCAGCAATTCCAGACACTTTGCCATCTTCCAGCCAGCACTGTACCATTATTACATCTTCCGCAGCATTCATCTGCATGACTGCTGTATCACCACTGGCAGACATGCAGGGGCTGTGTATGTCAGCATGCTGCCCCATCAGATTTGCTGCCATCTCACAATACTGTTGCTCGCTCGGCATCCCATTGCTGCCCAATCCACGCACACTGTAGAATGGGTAAAAGCGGACTCCATCTGTATCTAAGAAAACTTGTCCATGTTCTTCTTCCCGGGCTGACGTGCCAGCATTCTGACTCTCATAAGCCAAATGTAGCAAAGTAAATTCATCATCTTCTTTTTTTTTGAACTCATTAAACACCTCTTGAAGGAAGTGATCATATGGATTCCCAGAGATCCCATGCTGTTTCTCAAAGTCCTCTACATTAATTATACTTTTTATCATCTCCAATGTTTTCTCATAAAATGATATTTTCTTTTGCAATTGACTTCTCACAAATTTACAGATGAACGCCATATATCTCTGAAAATCTGCTGGATTTCTGCACATCTTTCGGTCTACAAACTTTGCAAGGATGTTGGCTGTTTCATCAAAATAAGATTCGTAAGTTTGGGTCCCTCCATCAACCAAGCTGTTTCGCCCATCACTAGTGCCCACAACAGCACTGTTGTAAGAAATGGCCTGCCTCTGATAAGATGGCATTGCTGTATTCCCACAATCTACCAATGACTTCTTTTCAGCAATTACAGTGCCAGCCACTGCTCTAATGTGGCCAAGCTCAATACGTCTGCAACCTTTGATTACAAGTTCTGACCAATGCTTCACACCAAATGCTCGACATATCACGTCGACAACCTCAGCCATTTCTTTCTTCCACGATTCCCAAAACTGACCCAACACCTCTCCAACCTTCAACACATAGTTGTACACACTTGTAAGACCTCTCAGCAGGCTCTTAGTAATTTCAATCAATTTTCTGCCCACCATTTTGCAGACAGACAATAATGATAATTCTACTCCTTTTGCACCGGTCAACACCGTGGGTGAACACCCAACAATAACACCAGGAACATTGTTGCAGGCCTTAGTTTGCCCCACAAACTCAGAAATTCGGTTCATCCAAGCTTTTATATTACCAGAAAATCCCCCTGAACTGTCCTTCCCCATACTATTTATCAGAGACACTGCCTGACGTGTTGAAATAACAGAATGAGTGAAAAATAGGACAGCTGATGTGAACTGGAATACATCCAAAGCAGTAATTTTCTCCTCATTTCGAGCTTTAACAATAATGTTTGCAAGTACATTGCTTACTGCCAGACCATTAAGTACACATGAGCCGACAGCTACTGATTTTATAGCGACCTGTCCTGCCAATGGCATTGTTGCAGTTGCCCGAGCAGTTTTAGCAGCTGCTGTCATAGTACCTCCTGAAACAATGCCCATCACACCACCTCCGATTCCCAACCAACAATTTCGGGATACAGCACTGTCCAGACCAATGCTCTGCTGATGTTGATTACGGTCCACTAGGGTTTGGACGTTGCGTCCGGCTGCATAAACTCCAGTTAACGTTGATACTGCAAATGCTCCTACAATGGTAAACAAATATTGTTTGTAATATGTTTTCTTTTGGGTAATTCCCCGGCATATGAGTTTATTAGGCTATTAGAACTCAGACGCCAGGGAATTACCCAAAAGAAAACATATTACATATAGAACACGGCGAAAGCTTAAAATCAAGAAATATTGTTTGAATGGAAATGAATTCTTTCAACTAATACTTCTGACATGATGCAGTTTTAAGGAAGGTTTTTGTGTAATTCACCCAACTGTGGTGTATCATGCCAATAATGACATATGTACTGCTGCCAACAACAACAACAAATTGTATTAGTTTCATCATTGCAAAACTACATGAGTTGGTAACGCAGGCCATAATCAGGCATTAAAATATAAGACATTGAGACCAAAATAAAATAATATAAAAGGCACATACACACACGTCATTTTGAGTTTTATAGCTGTGTATTTCAATGCCTGAGGATGGTCTGCACAACCAAAACATGTAGCATGCATTGATGGAACTAATAAAAAAAAAACTTGTAAAGGTTGCTTTACAGGTCAACAAATTTTGGCCTCTTGTTACATAAATCTGAATTACATGGGTAAAAAATGGGCTATTCAGATGACCAACCTTGTCTGTGTTTCTGGCAAACCTAAAAGAGGGATGTGCAAAATGTGGATATGAATAACATGCTTCTGGCCTGCCAGCCTGCACCTTGCTATAAACATTTGAAGTCACATGTTCCTGGTGTGATTAGTGATTTATAGCTTGATGTATTATTGATATTGTAATCCGCAAGAGTAACACTTTTACACTTAATGGGAACTGTTCATTACAATTAAGCTAATCTGTCTACACATGCTGTTAGAATTCACAAGGACAAGCAGTTTCAACAAGATTGGCATTACAACAAACCACCAATTAATTATTTTTAGTAACTGATTTGTTTGCTTTTATGGAAGTTTTCAACTATGTGAGACTATTTCAAACTTCTGTATTCATTTACCACAGAAGTCACATCAACTCCCTGAACAAACAGATTGTTAATAATTTGCTTCCTTCAAAATATGTACTGGCAGATTATGGCAGAACTGTTCCTGTGCTTAACCAAGCACCATGCCAGACACAAACAGTACAGTAAACACTGTAACTGTGTGCTTTATTAACCTTCACAGTAGAAGGAAATGGCCAGTCACTGCCCACATGCTGTACACATGCACCTCACAGCAGTCTTCATCATTGGAGAAACGCGCTGGTGTCATCACAGCATTTAATAACATGTGCAATGGAAAAGAAATATAGAAGAAAAAAGGAAAAAGATAGAAGTATGGAAGTTTATTTATATTCCCTCCAAATTTTTTACCAGCCTTTCTCACTAGTAGAATGAGTATGACAGAGCTACCACAGGCAAGATACCTCTTGCAGGTGCCATGCATATTTAGCTAATCAGATAATTCTCAAATAAATGTCCATCATCAGTAAAATCACGTGTACACTACCCAAGCAGATTTGTAACCAATTGAAGTGAAAATGTATTTCACATGTAATTATCAATTACTGACCAGTGGCCATGCTGCTGACACATAATCTGCCGGTACCAGCTACCGCTGACACTGTCATTCTGTCCTCCTCAAGCAAAACCTACAGCATTCTGTCATTAATATTTTGTAGTACTTAACATTTTGTTCCATTTACACCTGACTAACACAAAATGGCGGCTGTCTATCGTATCTTGTGCAGTTAGCAAATATGTGGTTCCGCTGTTTCATCACTGGATGATGTGTGACGTCTATTAACCTTCTGGTCCCTTACCTGCACACATTATGGGCAAAATGGCCAGTTGAAAAGACACTCAACTGCAACTAACTTCTAGGCTTGGACCAAGCCAAATCCACACAGAAGCTTCATGCACTTGACAAGATGCTTACATATTTTAAGCATGTCCATTAATACAATTCTTGTTTTCTAACAGGACATATTTGAATGAAATGTCACTTATCCCATTACTAACCTGCAAGAACTGGCATTGCCACTGGCAAAAACAGTCCTGTAATTAAAGCCCCTGCTGCACCCACACTAAGGACTGTTCCTCCAATGTCAAGACCTTGAAGGACCTTTGCTCCTTTCCGTCCAGCTGGAGATATTCCAAACTCAACATCTACAGCTCCATTCACTGCTGAGTACATACCATTTCTTGGATAGCAAAGTACACATTCTGGTATTGTATTATTCTCCAAATAATCTCGCCAATTTTCGTATACTCGACCACATGAATCGATGAAGATAATAATATTCTGTTTAAAAACAATATCAAACTGAGGAACTCGTATGACAGGAACTGTGATGCAATCACCTCTTGTCTTCCCAAACACAAACAAAAAAGATACCCAAATATTCTTTGGATTTTTATGGTGTTGCATGCACTTCTTAATAATGTAAAAAATTCTGTTTATCTCTTTTAGCTTTTCATCTGTATATCCTGTGTCATCATTCAAGTTTGCACATGGTTCTTCTTCTGGAACACCAAATAGTGCAAACCCAATCTCTCTCTTCAGATTACCATAAAGTGACGGTTCAAACTCTCTCCACGTAGGTGTACCAAGCAAATCAAAATAGTCTTGCTGCTCCTTTACTGCTTCCTCTCTCCACTTAAGCATCCCATCAGCACTCCAGTCTACGGCCATCTTGTCTTCTTATTAAAAAAAAAAACCCTGTAATAAGCAGAAACACTTTTCCTTTGTAATTCAAGTAAAAGTAAAATTATCCCTGTGCATATCATTAAGGCACACAGAGGCAGGAAACATACAGCTACACACACATTAACATTGGATAAATGCCAATGATAAGCTTCATGCCCCGGCTGGTTTACCTCCGGCAACCAATGAAAATTGAACAGGGTCTCATTCCTGAAAGGACAGTCCATAATGCAACCAGAATAGTGGAATACTGCTTGTCTTGAGACAGAGTTCACATGACAGATATCTTCACACTTTCATCTGATAAAATAACAGTGATGAAAGTTCAACAAAAAAGTAAAACTAAAATTAGTAAAACATGTACAGTGCACTACTGGACTATTACTGCCCAGGTTACCATATTTTGTGAGAACAGTACTTAAGGTGTTATCAAAAAATTCACAAAATGGATTATAAATTTACCATTACATACATTTTGGATGAGTACAAACAGTTTAAAAATGTAATGCAAAACATCTGCATCCAAAATTATTCCTTAACAAATACTAATTTGTAAAACAAATTCAGTTGACACTCAATAAATAGCGGGCAACCGCATCAGTGACACTGTGGAATGACTAGCAGCACAGTTACCTGCAGCGTACTTCACACTGCACAGCGCACTAATCTTATCTAAGATGTCTAAACAGAAGCTATAACAATTCTTGTACGTTAATTTCAGTTGACCCACTATTACAATTCCTGGTGCAGTGCATTTGTATCATGTCTACAACCGAAAGGTTTTAGTAGGAGCAGGTCTACATATATAACACTTCAGCCAGTGGAAACAGAGTTCAAGCTATGGAATTTCACAACAATCTAAACACTCTGAAACATGTACACCTCCCATGAACTGGGGACATACTATTTGTGTTCGGCAGTTCAGTACAAATACAAGTGCAATTGCCAAGGTACATCGTCTGCAGTGTGCCACAATACAGCACTCTCACTCTCCTATACGACCACAATTCCTTTGTCGCCTCGTCTGGCTCGAGGAACATAAAGCTACAAACAGGGTTTTAGTTTGTCAGTACTTGCTGGTTCATAAACGATTATAAATTATTATTAAAAGTAACGCCACAAAGTACAATAATAAATGTTAGCACA
>Ga0131853_10004487_pt1 | contig 25029 bp, 9 predicted proteins | sample TergutLab28metaG_FD_92764 | JGI IMG/M metagenome (GOLD analysis project Ga0131853, IMG submission 92764) | Labiotermes labralis P1 segment gut microbial communities from Petit-Saut dam, French Guiana - Lab288 P1 (version 2) (version 2) | ecosystem: Host-associated > Arthropoda: Insects >...
ACAGTAATTTGGTTCTGTAAAGTCCGTACGGCCAATAGGAATAATAGGTGTATAGTTGTATTGTAAATGTTGTGAGGCTATGTATATTCTTTACGGTTCTTAGTGTGAATAGAAGTGTTACAGTGTTCTACAGGCACTGAGGCTCTGTAATATCTGTACAGACCATAGTTGGAATAGATTTATAAATGACCTGTACGGGCAGTGAAGTTCTGTAAAGTCTGTAAGGCCCATAGGTTTAAGAGATTTAGCTGTATTCTACAGGCACTGAAGATCCATAGAAAATGTACGGCACGTGCTTGAAGTAGAATTATATCTCTACTGTACTGGCAATGAGGCTCTCTACAATCTGCACGGCCCATAAGGGGTATAGAGGTTCAGCTGTACTCTACATACAATGAGGTTCTGTGGAGTCTGTACAGCCCGTAGATGGACTAGAAGTATAGAAGTACTGTACAGGTATTTGGATTCGGTAAAATCTCTACGGTCCATATTGGAGAAGTAATATGGCTGTACTCTAAATAAACTGATGCTCTGTACAGACTGTATGGCCCATAAGAGGAGTTAATTTTATGCGGTATTGTACAGGAACTCACAGTCCGTACGGCTCATGGGGGAAGTAGAAATAGAGATGTACTCTACAGGGACTGGGGGTCTGGACAAAACGAACAGCCCATACGGGGAGTAGAGATATAGCTGTATTGTACAGGCCATAAAGCTCTGTAAAGTCTGTACACTCAAAGGGCGATTAGAAGATTAACTCTAATTTTCTGGCATTGAGATTCTTTATATTCTGTACGGTCCATAGTTGGAGAAGTTTATAAATTAACTCTAAAGTCACTGAGGTTCTGTAAAGGCCGTACGGCCCATAGGGGTATAGAGGTATAGATGTACTGTACAGGCACTGAAAAAATTCCAGAATATATATATCATACCTGAAGTAGAGATAGAGTTGTACTGTACAGGCACTGAGTATCTTTAAAAGCCTTCAGGTCCAGAGGGGAATTAATTTTATAGCTGTACTGTACAATCCCTGAGGCTATGTAGTGTCTGAACTGCCCAGAGTTGGAGTAGAATTTTAACTGTACTGTACAGGCACTGAGGCTCTGCAAAGTTCGTACGGCTCTTAGGAGGAAGTGGTTTAGCTCTACTGTACAGGCACGGAGGCTCTGTATTTACCGTACAGCCCATAGGATGTATAGTGTTATAGTTCTAATGTACAGAAATTGGGATCTGTTCAGGCTTTATAGATGGATTGTTCAGGCACTGAGACTGATTTCAGGCTGTACAGGCCATAGTGGAATAGTGGCCTAGATGTACTCTACAGGCACTGAAGCCCTCTACACTCTCTGCAGCCCATAGTGTGATTGAAGGAATAGTTTACATTACATGCACTGATGTTCTGTACAGGCTTTACTGCCCAAATGGGCATAATGTTATATCTTTATTGTACAGGCTGTCAGGGTCTGTACAGTTTGTACATCCCATAGTGGGTTATAATATTTGCTGTACTGTAGATAATCTGCTGCAATATACCGGACGTAGGGACCATATTTGCAGTAGAGTTATGGTTGAACTCTACAGGAACTGAAGCTCTGTAGAGGCCGTAAGTAGCAGAGGGGTGTAGAGTTATATCTGTGCTGTACGGGCACTGAAATCCTGTAGAGTCCGCACGGCCCTTAGTTTTGTAGAGATATAAATGTAATATACAGGCACTGCTGATATGTACAGGCTCTATGGCCCATAGGAGGTTTAGAGGTATAGCTGTACTGTACAGGCACTGAAGCTCTGTAGTGGGCGTACGGTGCAAATAGGGGGGATGGTTGTAGATGTACTTTAAAAATACTGAGTTTCATTAAATCCCGTATGGCCCATAGAATGAGTAAAGTTAGAGAAGTATTTTACAGGCACGGATGGTCTGTAAATTATGAACAGGCCAAAGGGGGAATATTGGATTATCTTACTGTACAGGAACACAGACACTCTAAAGGATGTACGGCCCATAGGGGATGTAGAAATATAGATGTACTCTGCAGGCACTGAGGCCCTCGAAATCTCTACGGGCACTGAAGCTCTGTAGAGTCTGCAAGTACCATAGGATGTAAGATTTTTTAGCCGTAAAGTAATAGAACTGAAAATCAATAGATAAATTTCGTCAAATACCTGAATTAGAATTCTAGCTCTACTGTACAGGCACTGAGGCTGTGTACAGGCTGGAAGGAACATAGGTGTAGTAGAGGATTAGCTGTACTCTACAGACACTGAGGCTCTGTACAGACTCTAGAGCACGTAGGGGTCTAGATGTATAGGAGTACTGTAGAGGCTCTGAAATTCAGGAAAATCTGTACGGTCCAATGGGGAGTAGAATTATAGCCTTATTCTAAAGATATTGAGGATCTGTACATTCTGTAGGGCCCATAAGTGGAATAGGTGTTTTGCTGTACTGTACAGGTACTGTGGTCCTGTACGTTCGGTACGGCTCATAATGGGAGTTGTGAGTGCGCTGTACTGCACAGGCACTCGTGCTCTGGGCAGGTCTTTCGGTACGTAGGGGGAGTAGGCTTATATATGTATTGTACAGGCAATGAGTTTCTGTACAGTCTGTACAGTCATAGGGGTATTAGAAGATAAGCTGTATTTTTCAGCAATGAATTTTCTGTACAACTGTACGGCCCCTAGTTAGAGTAGATTTACAAATGTAATGTACAAGCAGTGAAGTTCCGTTCAGGCAGTATGGTCCATAGGGAATTTAGAGGTTGAACTGTACTTTATAGGTACTGTGGACCTCTAAATTTCTTAAAACCCATTTTGGGAGTAGAGTTAAAAATGTACTGAAAAAGCACTAAGACTCTGTACAAGGTGTACATCCCATACGGGGAGTGGAGTTATAGATGCACTCTACAAACACTGATGCCCTCTACAAGCCGTACGTCCCATAGGGTTGTAGAGGAATAGCTGAAATCTGCCGGCAAAGAAGAATTATACAGGCTCTATATCCCGTGGTGTTCTGGAGTTATAGTCGTACTGTACAAGCACTGAGATTCTGTGAAAGCCGTAAGGTCCATAGGCGAATTAGTTGAATAGATGTAATGTACAGATTCTGAGGGTGTGTAGATTCCTAACGGCCCACAGTCGGAGTGGAGTTGTAACTGAACTATACAGGTTCATGTTCTGTAAAGGCCGTACGGCCAATAGGGGGAAATGGTATAGCTCTATTTTACTCGAACTGAGGATCTGTATTCTCCTTAAAGCCCATAGGAACTGTAGTTTTATAGCCCTACTGTACAGAACTAGTGCTGTGTACAGTCGACATCGCTGGATTGCACAGGCACTGAGGTTGATTTCAGGCTGAACAGACGAAAGAATATAGTGGTATACATGTACTGTACAGGCATTGAGGCTCTTTGCAAACTGTACGGCCCATAGGAGAATATAATTTATAGCTGTACTCTACATGCACTTGGACCATTTAGTGGATTTGCGGACCATTCGGGCATAATGGTATACCTGTATATTATACGAACTGAGATTCTGTACAAAATGTATGGCCCATAGTAGGATATATATTTAGCTGACTGTAGAAGATCTGAGGCCATTTACAGGACGAAGGCCCATAGTTGGAGTAGATTTAAAGATGTACTGTACAGGGAATGAAGCTCTGTACAGGCCGTACTGCCCATACGGGTTAGAGGTATCGATGTACTGTACAGGCACTAAGGATCTGTTCAGTCTCTATGGCCTATCGGGGAGTAGAGATATAAATGTATTGTACAGGTACTGAAGATTTCTACAGGCCGTATGGTCAATAGGAGGAGTATAGTTATTGCTGTACTGTACAGGCAACGTGTTTCTGTAAAATCCGTACACTACAAAGGGGAATTAGTATTTTAGCTGTAATTTACATGTACAGAGAATCTCTAAACATCGTACGGCACATATGATGAGTAGTTGTAAAGCTCTACTCTACAGACAGGGAAGCTTTGTAAATTATGTAAAGGCCATAAGGGGAGTAAGAGTTTAGATGTACTTTAGAGGCTCTGAGGCTCTTTAGAGGCTGTAGGGCTCATAAGGAGTGTAGATATATAAATGTAATCTGCAGGAACTGATTCCCTGTAAACGCTGTACGGACCATAAATTAATAGAGTTGTAGATGTATTTTACATGACCTGAGGTTCTCTAAAGTCCGTAAGGCCAATATGAGAATTAGATGTGTGGCTGTAATGTACAGGCTCTGATGATCTGTAAAATACTTACGGCCCATAGAGATGTATCAGTATAATTGTACTCTACAGGCACTGTGCCCCTCTAGACTGTAAGGACTATAGGTTGCAGTAGAGGTTTATCCTGTACTGTACAGGCACACAGGCTCTATACAGGCCGTAAGGACCATAGGGGAGAAGATATTTAGCTGTATTTTACAGGCACTGAGATTCTGTAGATTTCGTACTGCCCATACGTGAAGTAGATTTTTAGCTCTACTCTAAATGCACTGAGATTCTGTACATTCTCTACGGCCCAAGGGCAGTAGAGGTTTCGCTGTACTCCACAGAACTTCAGGCATTGTATAGCCTGTACAGCCCATTGGGGGCGTAGAGATATTGCTGTATTGTACATGCTTTGAGATAAAGTACAAATTGTAGGGTCCATACAGAAGTAGAAGTTTAGCTGTACTGTACAAATACTGAGGCACGGTAGTGTCTGTATGGCCCATAAGAGGATTATAGGTTTTGATGTAATACACAAGCACTGATTCTCTCTAAACCTGTAAGGCTAATAGGAAAAGTAGTTGTAGATCTGTACTCTACAAGCACTAGGACTCTGGACGTGCTGTACGGTCCATTGGGTATAGGACGTATAGATGTATTTCACAGGCAACGAAGGTCTGTAGAGTCTATAAAATCATAGTGGGTTTAGAGAATTGGCTGTATTTTTCAGGAATTGAGTGTCTGTAAATTACGTACCATTCATAGTGGGAGTAGAATTTTAAATGTACTGTACAGGCACTGAAGAAAACTACAGAATTTACGGTCTATAGGCGTAGTAGAAGTACAGACATATTTTAAAGCTATTTAGGTTCTGTAGACTTCATAATTCTCAAATTGGGAGTAGAAGTAAAAATATACTGCACATGAATTGAGGTTCTTTACGAGCCTTAAATCCCATAGTGGTATTAGAGGTTTAGATGTACTCTACAGGCCATGAGGCCCTCTAAAAGCCGTAGGTTCATGTTAGAAGTACAGATGTATTGTACAGGCAGTGAGGGACTGTAGAGGCCGTACGGCACATAGGGAATAAATATATGGTAGTACTTTACAGACACTGATACACAGTTAAGTCCGTGCGGCCCATAGTAGGAGTTGAGGTATAGCTGTACTGTACAGCCACAGAGTTTCTGTAGAAAGCGGACGGCCCACAGGCGGGGTAGAGTCACAGATGAATTTTATAGGTACTGAGATTCTGTAAATCTTGTATAACCCATAGGATGAGTAGATGTTTAGACGTATTGTACAAGGATTGAGGCTGTATAAACTATGTGCAGCCCATAGGGGAGAAGGGAATTACGTGTACTGTACAGGAACTGAGGCACTCAAAATTCCGTCGGACCATATGTGGTGTAGAAATATAGATATACTGTGCAGGCACTGACTCTAATTAAAGGCCTATGGACCGTAAATTTATAGAGGTGTACATGTACTGTACAGGATTTGAAGTTCTGTAAAGGCCGTACGGCCAATAAGAGAATTATATGTATAGTTGTATTGTACAGGGTCTGAGAATATATTTATTTTTACGGCTCTTAGGTTGAGTAGAAGTGTGACAGTATTCTACACGCACTAAGGCTCTGTAATGTCAGTACGGACCATAGTTGGAGTAGAGGTATATTTGACCTGTACGGGCTCTGAGGCTCTGAACTCTCTGTAACGCCCATAGGGGTAAGAGGTATAGCTGTACTCTACAGGCACTGAGGATCTATAGAAATCTTACGGCATATGCTTGAAGTAGAATTATAGCTCTACTGTACAGACACTGAAGCTCTCTATAGTCTGTACGGTCCATAAGGGGAGAAGAGATTTAGCTGTACTCTACAGACAATGAGGTTCTGTGGAGTCTGTACAGCCCGTAGATGAACTAGTGGTATAGCAGTACTGTACTGGTATTTGGATTCTGTAAAATCTGTACGGTACATAGGGGAGAAGAAATAGAGCTGTACTCTACAGACACTGAAGCTCGGTGCAGGCTGTATGAACCATAAGAGGAATAAAGTTTATTCGGTGTTGTACAGATACTCAGGTACTCTACAGTCCGTACCACTCATAGGGGAGTAGAAACGGAGGTACACTTTACAGCGACAGGGGCTCTGTACAAGACGTAAAGCCCATAGAGGTAGTAGAGGTATGGATGTATTGTACAGGCCATAAAGCTCTGTAAAATCTGTATATTCAAAGGGCGATTAGAAGAATAGCTGTAATTCTCTCTCATTGAGATTCTGTATATTCCTTATAGCCAATATTTGGAGTAGATTTATAAATATACTCTACAGTCACTGACTTTCATTACAGGCAATACGGCCCATAGGGGAATAGAGGTTTAGATGTACTGTACAGTCACTTAAGAAATTCCAGAATGTATTTACCACAGGGGAAGTAGAGATAGAGCTGTGCTGTACAGGCACTGAGGTACTTTAAAAGCCGTAAGGACCATACGGGAATTAATTTTATAGCGGTAATGTACAACTACTGAGGCTCTGTAAACTCTAACTCCTATAGTTGGAGTTGAAGTTTAACTGTACTGTACAGGCACTGAGTCTCTGCAAAGTTCGTACGGCCCTTAGGATGAAGTGCTGTAGCCCTGTTTTACAGGCAAAGAGGCTCTGTATTGTCCGTAAAACCTATAGGATGAATAGCGTTATAACTATAATTTACAGAAATGAGAATATTTTCAGGCATTATAGCAGGATTATAAAGGTACTGAGGCTGATTCCAGGCTGTACAGACCTAAGTGGAGTAGTGGCATAGATGTACTGTAAAGGCACTGATGCCCTCTACACGCTGTACGGCCCAGAGTGGGATTGATGGAATATATGTACAATACATGCACTGATGTTCTGTACACGCTTTACTGACCAAAAGGGCATAATGTTATATATTTATGGTACAGGCACTCAGGATCTGTAGAGATTGTACGGCCCATTCTGGGTTATAAGATTAGCTGTACTGTACATAATCTGCTGCAATGTACATGACGTAGGGCCCATATTTGCAGTAGAGTTATGGATGTACTCTACAGGACCTGAAGCTCTGTACAAGCCGTAAGGAGCAGAGGGGTGTAGAGTTATAGCTGTACTGTACAGGCAATGAAAATCTGTGCATTCCCCACGGCCCAGAGTTTTTTTAAATATATAAATGTAATATATATACACTGATGATCTATAGGAGGATTAGAGGTATAGCTGTACTGTACAGGCACTGAGGTTCTGTAGTAGGCGTACGGTGCACATAGGAAGGAGGGTTATAGCTGTACTTTACAAATACTGATTTTCAGTAAATCTCGTATGGCCCATAGAATGAGAAGTGTTATAGAAGTATTTTACAGGCACTGAGGCTCGTTAAATTATGAACAGGCCGTAGGGGTGTAGTGGATTATCTTACTGTACAGGCACACAGGCTTTTTACAGGACGTACGGCCCATAGTGTGTGTAGAAGTATATATGTAATCTGCATGCATTGAGGCCCTTTAAAACTGTAGGGAATGAGGCTCTGTAGATTCTGCAAGACCCATAGGGTGTAAGATTTTTAGCCGTACTGTACAAGCACTGAAAATCTATTGAGAAAATACAGCACATACGTGATTTAGAATTTTATCTCTACTGTAGATGCACTGAGGCTGGGTACAGGCTGGAAAGACCGTAGGTGTAGTAGAGATTTAGCTGTACTCTACAGACACTGAGGCTCTGTAGAGACTCTAGACCACATAGCGGGACTAGATGTATAGGAGTAATGTAGAGGCACAGAAATTCAGGATATCTGTACTGTCCAATGGGAGTAGAAGTATAGCTGTATTCTACATATGTTGAGGATCTGTACGTTCTTTATGGCCCATAAGTGGAATAGATGTTTTGCCGTACTGTACATGTACTGAAGTTCTCTACATTTCGTAGGTTCATAATAGGATTAGAGAGAGAGCTGTACTGCACATGCCCTCGGGCTCTGGACAGGTCGTTCGGCACATAGGGGATTAGACATATATCTCTATTGTACAGGCCATGTGGATCTGTAGAGGCTGTACAGACATAGGGGAATTAGAGAATTAGCTGTGTTTTTCAGCAATTGATTCTGTAAAATCTTTACGGCCCCTAGTGAGAGTAATTTTATAAATGTAATGTACAGGCAGTGAGGTTCGGTACAGGCTGTACGGTCCATAGGGAAAGTAGAGGTAGAACTGTACTGTACAGGTACTGCAGCCCTCTAAATTACTTAGGGACAATTTTGGGACTAGATGTAATTATGTACTGAAAACTCATTGTGGCTCTGTACGAGGTGTTCATCCCATACGGGGAGCGGATTTATAGATGCACTGTACAAGCACTGGGGCACACTACAAGCCGTACGTCCCATAGGGGAGTAGAGGAATAGATGAAACCTGCCGGCACTGAGAAATTATACAGGCTCTATAACCCTAGGAGAAGTGGAGATATAGTTGTACTGTACAGGCTCTGTGGTTCTGTGAAAGCCGAAAGGTCCATAAAGGAACTAGTTGTATAGCTGTAATGTACAGGTTCTGAGGCTCTGTACAGTCCTAAATGCCCATAGGCGGAGTGGAGTTGTAACTGAACTCTACAGGTTCTGAGGCTCTGTAAAGGCCGTACGGCCAATAGGGGGGAAGTAGTATAGCTCTGTTGTATTCACATTCAGTCTCTGTACTATCCTTACAGCACATAGGATGTGTAGATTTATAGCTTTACTGTACAGAACTAAGGCTTTGTACAGTCGATATCGCTGGGTTGCACAGGCACTGAGGGTGATTGCAGGCTGTATAGACCTGAGGGGTTAGTGATATACATGTACTGTACAGGCACTGAGTCTCTCTCCAAGCTGTACAGCCCATAGGGTGACAGAAGATATAGCTGTACTCTGCGTGCACTGAGGCCCGTTAGAGGCTTTAAGGACCATAGGGGCATAATTGTATACCTGTATGTTAAACGAACTGAGGTACTGTAGAAATTGTAGGCCAATAGTGAGATATATATTTAGCTATACTCTAGACGATGTGAGGCCGTGAACAAGACGAAGGCCCATAGTTGTAGTAGAGTTATGGATGTACTGTACAGGGCCTGACTCTCTTTACAGGCTGTACTGCCCATATGATTTAGAGTTATCGCTGTACTGTACATTCACTGAGGATCTGTACAGTCTGTACAGTCTATAGGAGAGTAGAGATATAAATGTATTGTACAGGCACTGAAAATCTCTACAGGCCGTATGGTCAATAGGAGGCGTAAAGTTATTGCTGTACTGTACAGGCAACGAGTTTCTGTAAAATCCGTACACCACAAAGGGGAATTAATGTTATAGCTGTAATTTACAGGTACAGAGAATCTCTAAATATCGTACGGCCCATATGATGAGTAGATGTAAAGCTCTACTCTACAGGCAGATAAACTTTGTAAATTATGTAAAGGCCATAAGGGGAGTAAGAGTTTAGATGTACTTTAGAGGCTCTGAGGCCCTTTACAGGCCGTAGGGCTCATAAGGAGTGTAGATTTATAGATTAATCTACAGTAACTGCTTCCGTGTAAAGGCTTTACAGACCTTAATTTAATAGAGTATTTGATGTACTCTACATGACCTGAGATTCTCTAAATGCCGTAAGGCCAGTAGGAAAAATGAATGTGTGGCCGTAATGTACATTATCTTAAGCTCTGTAATTACCTTACGGCCCATAGGGAGGTAGCGGTTTAATTGTACTCTATAGGCCCAGAGACACTCTATAATCTGTAAGGTCTATAGGTGCAGTAGAGGTGTATCCTGTACTGTACAGGCACAGAGGCTATATACAGGCCGTAAGGACCATATTGGGAGAAGATATTTAGCTGTATTTTACAGGCACTAAGAATCTGTAGAGATCGTACTGCCCATACGTGAAGTAGATTTTTAGCTCTACTCTAAAAGCACTGACTTTCCATACAATCTGTACGGCCCATAGGGGAGTAGAAGTTTCGCTGTACTCCACAGAACTTGAGGCTTTGTACAGGCTGTACAACCCATTGGGGGCGTAAAGGTATTGCTGTACTGTACATGTTTGAGATTATGTACAATCTGTAGGGTCCATAGAGAATTAGAAGTTTAGCTCTACTGTACAGACAATGAAAAACTGTAGAGTGTGTATGGCCCAAAGAGGAGTATAGGTTTTGATGTAATGTACAAGCACTGATTCTCTGTACATTCCGTAGGGCTCATAGAGGAAGTACTTGTAGATCTGCAATGTACAAGCAATAGGGCTCTGGACGGTCCGTACGTTCCATTGGGTATAAGAATTATAGATGTATTGTACTGGCAATGAATATTTGTAGAGACTGTAAAATCATAGTGGGTTTAGAGAATTAGCTGTAGTTTTCAGGAACTGAGGCTCTGTATATTCCATACAAACCATAATGAGAGTAGAATTTTAAATGTACTGTACATTCACTGAAGAACTCTACAGCATTTACGGTCTATAAGTGTAGTAGAAGTACAGACATACTGTATAGGTACTTAGGTTCTGTACAGTTCATACCGCTCATATTGGGAATCTAGGTAAAAGTGTACTGCACAGGCACTGAGGCTCTTTACGACCCCTAAATCCCATAGTGGGTTGGTGGTTTAGGTGTACTCTACAGGCCCTGAGGCCCTCTATAAGCCGTACGGTACATGCTAGAAATACAGATGTATTGTACAGGCACTGAGTCTCTCTAAAACCCGTACGGTACATGTTAGAAATACAGATATACTCTACAGGCACTGAGTCTCTCTAAAAGCCGTACGGTACATGTCAGAAATACAGATGTATTGTACACGCACTGAAGTTCTGTAGAGGCCGTACGGCCCATAGGGGTAAATTTATGGACGTACTCTAGAAACACTGACACACAGTAAAGTCCGTGCGGCCCAAAGTAGGAGTGGAAGTATAGCTGTACTGTCCAGGCACTGAGGTTATGTAGAGAGCGAACGGCCCACAGGGGGTAGAGTTACAGATGTACATTACAGGTACTGAGTTTCTGTAAATCCCGTACAGCCCATAGGATGAGTAGAAGTTTAGATGAGTTGTACATGCATTGAGGCTGTGTAAACTAAGTGCAGCCCATAGGGGGATAAGTGTATTAGGTGTACTCTACAGGCACTAATGCTCTCTAAATTCCGTAGGGCCCATAAGTGTTGTAGAAATATAGATGTACTGTGCTGGCACTGATTCGAATTAAAAACTTCTGGTCCATAAAATTATATAGGTGTACATGTACTGTTCAGGAAATGAGGTTCTGTAAAAGCCGTACGGCCAATAGGAATATTAGATGTATAGTTGTATTGCACAGGTTCTGAGGCTATCTATATTCTTTACGGCTCTTAGGGTGAGGAGAAGTGTTACAGAATCCTTCAGGCACTGAGGCTCTGTAATATCTGTACGGACCATAATTGAGTTAGAGTTATATATGACTTGTACGGGTCCTGAGGCTCTGTAGAGTCTCTAAGGCTCATAGGGGTAAGAGGTAGAGCTGTAATCTACAGGCACTGAGGATCTATAGAAATCGTACGGTAAATGCTTGAAATAGAATTATAGCCCTACTGTGCAGGCACTGGAGCTCTTTACGGTCTGCACGACCCATAAGGATAGTAGAGGTTTAGCTGTACTCTACAGACAATGAGGTTCACTGGAGTCTGTACGGCGCTTAGATGGACTAGAGGTATAGCAGTACTGTACAGGTATTGGATTCTGTAAAATTTGTACGATCCATACGGGCGAAGAAATATAGCTGTAATCTACACACACTGATGCTGGGTACAGTCTGTATGTCCAATAAGAGGAGTAAAGTTTATGTGGTGTTGTACAGATACGCAGAAACTGTACAGTGCGTACGGCTCATAGGGGGTGTAGAAGTAGAACTGTAATGTACAATGACTGGGGCTCTGGACAAGACGTACGACCCATAGGGGGAGTAGAGGTATAGCTGTATTGTACAGGGATGTAGCGCTGTGAAGTCTGTACACTCAAAGGGCGATTAGAAGATATGCTGTAATTTTCTGGCATTGAGATACTTTATATTCTGTAGGGCCCATAGATGGAGTAGGTTTATAAATGTACTCTACAGGCACTGAGATTCTGTACAGGCCCTACAGCCCATAGGGGAATAGAGGTATATATGTACTCTTCAGGCACTGAAGAAATTCCAATATATATATAAACCATAGGGGATGAACAGATAGAGCTCTATTGTACAGGTACTGAGTTTTTTTAAAAGCCGTAAGGAATATAGGGGAATTAATTTTATAGCTGTACTCTACAAGCTCTGAGTCTTTGTACACTCTGTAATTACCATAGACGGAGTAGAAGTTTAACTGTCCTGTACAGGCACTGAGGCTCTCCAAATTCCGTAGGCCCTTTGGAGGAAGTGCTGTAGCCCTACTGTACAGGCACAGAGGCTCTGTATTGTCCGTACAGCCCATAGGAGGAATAGCGTTATAGCTCAAATGTACAGATATGAGGATCCGTCCAGGTTTATAGCTGGATTGTACAGGCACTGAGGCTGATTCCAGGCTGTACAGACCATAGTGGAGTAGTGGCATAGATGGAGTGTACAGTAACTGAGACCCTCTACACGCTCTACGGCCCATAGTGGGATTGAAGAAATAGTTGTACAATACATGCACTGATATTCTTTACAGGCTTTACAGACCAAAAGGGCATATAGTAATATCTTTATTGTACAGGCACTCAGGATCTGTAGAGATTGTCCGGCCCATTCTGGGTTATAGGATTAGCTGTACTGTACATAATCCGCTGCAATGTACATGGCGTAGGGCCCATATTTGCAGTAGAGTTATGGATGTACTCTACAGGACCTGAAGCTCTGTACAAGCCGTACGGATCAGAGGGGTGTAGAGTTATATCTGTGCTGTACATGCAGTGATAATCTGTGCATTCCCCACGGCCCATATTCTTTAAAAGATATAGATATAATATACAGGCACTGAAGTTCTGTAGTAGTTGTACGGTGCACATAGGGAGGAGTGTTATAGATCTACTTTACAAATACTGATTTTCAGTAAATACCGTATGGCCCATAGAATGTGTAGTGTTATAGAAGTATTTTACAGGCACTGAGGCTCTGTAAATTATGAACAGGCCATAGGGGTGTAGTGGAATATCTTACTGAACAGGCACACAGGCTCTTTACAGGACGTAGGCTCATAGGGAGTGTAATTGTCTAGATGTAATCTGCAGGCACTGAGGCCCTTTAAAATCTGTAGGGCTCTGAGGCTCTGTAGAGTCTGCAAGTCCCATAGGGTGTAAGATTTGTATCCGTACTGTACAAGCACTGAAAATCTATAGAGAAATTACGGCACATACGTGAATTAGAATTATAGCTCTACTGTACATGCTCCGAGGCTGTGTACAGGCTGGAAGGAACATAGGTGTAGTAGAGGTGTAGCTGTACTCTACAGACACTGAGGCTCTGTACAGACTCTAGAGCACATAGGGGTACTAGATGTATAGAAGTACTGTAAAGGCACTGAAATTCAGGAAATCTGTACGGTCCAATGTGGAGTAGAAGTAGAGCTGTATTCTACAGATATTGAGGATCTTTAAGACTTTATGGCCCATAAGTGGAATAGATGTTTTGCTGTATTTTACAAGTACTGAAGTTCTGTACAGTCCTAACGTTTCATAATGAGATTAGAGATAGAGCTGTACTGCACATGCACTCGGGCTCTGGATAGGTCTTTCGGCACACATGGGATTAGATATATCTATATTGTACAGGCAATGAGGTTCTGTACAATCTGTACAGTCATAGGGTTATTAGAAAATTAGCTGTATTATTCAGCAATTAATTTTCTGTGAAATCTGTATGAACCCTATAGGAATAATTTTATAAATGTAATGTACAGGCAGTGAGGTTCGGTACAGACTGTACGGTCTATAGGAAAAGTAGAGGTAGAACTGTACTGTACAGTTACTGCTGGCCTCTAAATTTCTTACAGCCCATTTTGGGAATAGAGGTAAAAATGTACTGAAAGCCATTGAGGCTCCGTACGAGGTGTTCATCCCATTAGGGAAGTGGAGATATAGATGCACTCTAAAAGCACTAAAGCCCTCGACAAGCCGTACGTACCAAAAGGTAAGTAGAGTTATAGCGGAATTGTGTCGGCACTGAAGAATTATACAGGCTCTATAGCCCTTGGAGAAGTGGAGATATATTTGTACTCTACAGGCACTGATTTTCTGTGAAAGCCGTAATGTCCATAGGGGAATTAGTTGTATAGATGTAATGTAGAGTCTCAGAGGCTCTATAGAATCCTAACGGCCCCTAAGCGGAGAAGGGTTGTAACTGAACTATACATGTTCCTAGGCTCTGTAAAGGCCGTACGGCCCATAGGTGGGAATTGGTACAGCTCTATTTTATTCGCACTGAGGCCCTGTATTATCCTTACAGCCCGTAGGATGTGTAGTTTTATAGCCCTACTGTACAGAACTAAGGCTGTGTACAGTCGATATCGCTGGGTTGCACAGGCACTCAAGTTGACTACAGGATTTACAGACCAGTGGGGATAGTGATATACATGTACTGTACAGGCACTAAGACTCTCTGCAAGCTGTACAGCCCATAGGTGGATTCAACGAATAGCTGTACTGTACATTCACTGAGGCCCTGTAGAGGCTTTACTGACAATAGGGGCATAATGGTATACCTGAATGATAAACGCACTGAGGTTCTGTAGAAATTGTACGGCCCATAGAGGGATATATATTTAACTGTACTGTAGATGATCTGAGGCCGTGTACAGGACGAGGGACCATAGATGGAGATGATTTTTGGATGTACACTACAGGGCCTGAAGTTATTTACAGGCCGTACTGCCCATAGGATTTAGAGGTATCGCTGTACTGTACATTCAATGAGGATCTATACAGTCTGTACGGCCTATAGTTGTGTAGAGATAACAATGTTTTGTACAGGCACTGAAGATCTCTACAGGCCGTATGGTCAATAGGAGGTGTAAAGTTATTGCTGTACTGTACAGGCAACGAGTTTCTGTAAAATCCGTACGCCACAAAGGAGAATTAGTGTTTTAGCTGTAATTTACATGTACAGAGAATCTCTAAATATCGTACGGACTGTAGGGTGAGTATTTGTAAAGCTCTATTCTACAGGCAGAGAAGCTTTGTAAATTATGTACAGGCCATAAGGGGGGTAGCGGTTTAGATGTACTTTAGAGGCTCTGAGGCCCTTTACAGGCCGTAGGGCTCATAAGGAGTGTAGATTTATAAATGTACTCTCCAGCAACTGATTCCCTGTAAAGGCTTTACGGACCACAAATTAATAGAGATATAGATGTACTGTACATGATCTGAGGTTCTCTAAATGCTGTAAGGCCAATAGGAGAATTAGGTGTGTGGCAGTAATGTACAGGCTCTAATGATCTATAATTTCCTTACGGCCCTTAGAGAGGTAGCAGTATAATTGTACTCTACAGGCACTGAGAATCTCTATAATCTGTAAGGACTATAGGTGCAGTAGAAGTTAAACCTATACTGTACAGGCACAGAGGCTCTCTACAGGCCGTAAGGACCATAGGGGAAGAAGACGTTAAGCTGTATTTTAAAGGCACTATGATTCTGTAAGGTTCGCACTGCCCATACGTGAAATAGATTTTTAGCTCTACTCTAAAGCACTGAGATTCTGTACAATCTCTACGGCCCATAGAGGAGTAGAGATTTCGCTGTAATCCACAGAACATGAGGCTTTGTACAGTCTTTAGAGAACATGGGGGGCGTAGAGGTATTGCTGTCCTATAGAGGCATTGAGATTCTGTACAATCTGTAGGGTCCAAAGGGTATTAGAAGTTTAGCTGTACTGTACAAACACTGAGGCCCTTTAGAATCTGTATGGCCCATAAGCGGAGTATAGGTTTTGATGTACTGTACAAGCAATGATCCTCTGTACATTCTGTACATCTCATAGAGTAAGTATATGTAGATCTGTACTGTACAAGCGCTATGGTACTGGACGGGCCGTACGGTCCATTGGGTATAAGACATATAGATGTATTGTACAGGCAATGAAGGCTTGTAGAGTCTGTACAATCATAGCGGGTTTAGAGAATTAGTAGTGTTTTTCAGGAATTGAAGCTCTCTATAATCCGTACGATCCATAGTGGGAGTAGAATATTAAATGTACTGTACAGGCACTGGAGTACTCGACAGCATTTACGGTCTGTAGGTGTAGTAGAAGTACAGACATACTGTACAGGTACTTAGGTGCTGTACAGTTCATACCGCTCATTTTGGGAATAGAGCAAAAAAATTACTGCACAGGCAGGGAGGCTCTTTACGAGTTCTAAATCCCATAGTGGGTTTGGAGGTTTAGATGTACTCTACAGGCCCTGAGGCCCTCTAATAGCCGTATGGTATATGTTAGAAGTACAGATATATTGTACAGGCACTGAAGCTCTGTAGAGTCCGTACGGCCCATAGGGAGTAAATTTATAGAAGTACTCAAGAGACACTGATACACAGTAAAGTCCGTGCGTCCTATATTAGGAGTAGAGGTATAGCTGTACTCTGCAGGCACTGAGGTTCTGTAGAAAGCGTACTTACCACAGGGGAGTAGAGTTAAAGATGTACTTTACAGGTACTAAGCTGCTGTAAATCCGGTATAGACAATAGGATGAGTAGAATTTAGATGTATTGTACAGGCACTGATTCTGTGTAAACTATGTGCAGCCCATAGGGGGAGTAGGGAATTAGGTGTACAGTACAGGCACAGTGTCTCTCCAAAAAACGTACGGCTCATAACTTGTGTAGAAATATAGATGTACTGTGGCGGCACTGACACTAATTAAAGGCCGTATGGACCGTACATTTATAGAGGTGTACTTGTACGGTACAGGATTTGAGGTTCTGTAAATGCCGTATGACCAATATGAGAATTTGATGTATAGATGTGTTGTACAGATTCTGAGGCTATGTACATTTTTTACGGTTCTTAGGGTGAGTAGAATTTTTACAGTATTCTACAGGCACTAAGGCTCTATAATGTCAGTAGGACCATAGTTGGTTTAGAGGTATATTTGACCCGTACGGGCACTGAAGCTCTGTAATGTTTGTAAGGCCCATAGGAATAAGAGGTATAGCTGTATTCTACAGGCACTGAGGATCTATGGAAATCATACGGCACATGCTTGAAGTAGAATTATAGCTCTACTGTACAGGCACTGAAGTTCTCTACAGTCTGTACGGCCCATAAGGGTAGTGGAGCTTTAGCTGTACTCTACAGACAATGAAGTTCTGTGGAGTCTGTACAGCCCATAGATGGACTAGAGGTATAGCAGTATTGTACAGGAATTTGGAATCAGTAAAATCTGTACGGTATATGGGGGCGAAGGAATAGAGCTGTACTCTACAGGCACTGAGTTTCGGTACAGTCTTTATGGCCCATAAGAGGAGTAAAGTATAATCGGTGTTGTACAGATACTCAGGTACACTACAGCCCTTACGGCTCATAGGGGGATTAGAGATAGAGATGCACTGTAGAGGGACTGGTACTTTGGACAAGACGTAAAGCCCATAGGGATGTAGAGGTATAGCTGTATTGTACAGGCCATAAAACTGTAAATTCTGTAAACTCAAAGGGCGATTAGAAGATTAGCTGTAATTTTCTGACATTGAGGTTCTCTATATACTGTAGGGCCCATAGTTGGAATAGATTTGTAAATGTACTCTACAGGCACTGAGATTCTATACAGGCCGTACGGCCCATAGGGGAATAGAAGTTTAGATGTACTGTAACGTCACTGAAGATATTGCAGAATGTATAAACCATAGGGGAAGTAGAGATACAGCTGTACTGTACAGGCACTGAAATTCTTTAAAAGCCGTAAAGTCCATAGGGTAATTAATTTTTTAACTGTAGTGTACAATCTCAGAGGCCCTGTAGTGTGTGTAGTGCCCATAGTTCGAATAGAAGTTTAACTGTACTGTAAAGGCTCTGAGGCTCTGCAAAGTCCGTACGGCCCTTAGGATGAATAGCGTTATTGCTCTAATGTACGGATATGAGGATCATTTCAGGCATTAGAGCTGGATTTTAGGGGCAGTGTGGCTAATTACAGGCTGTACAGACCATAGTGGAGTAGTGGCATAGATGTACTGTACAGGCACTAATGCCCTCTACACGCCGTTCGTGCCATAGGAGGATTTAAGATATAGTTGTACAATACATGCACTGATATTCTGTACAGGCTTTACTGACCAAAAGAGCATAATGATTTACATTGAATTTACAGGCACTCAGTATCTGTACAAATTGTACGGCTCATAGTGTGTTTTAAGATTAGCTGTACTGTAGATAATCTGCTGCACTCTACAGGACGTAGGGTCCATATTTGCAGTACAGTTTTGGATGTACTCTACAGGACCTGAAGCTCTGTACAAGCCGTATGGAGCAGAGGGGTGTAGAGTTATAGCTGTACTGTACAGGCAGTGAAAATCTGTTCTGTCCGCACGGCCCATACTTTTGTAGACATGTAAATGTAATATACAGGCACTGGTGATCAGCACAGGCTCTATGGCCAATAGGAAAATTAGAGGTATAACTGTACTTTACAGGCACAGAGCTTTTGTAGTGTGCGCACGGTGCACATAGGAAGGAGAGTTATAGCTGTACTTTAAAAATACTGAGTTTCAGTAAATCCCATATGGCCCATAAGATGAGTATAGGTATATAAGTAATTTACAGGCCCTGAGGCTCTGTAAATTATGAACAAGCCTTAGGGGGAGTAGTGGAATATTTTACTGTACAGGCACAGAAGCTCTCTACAGGACGTATGGCCCATAGGGTGTGTAAATGTATAGTTGTACTCTGCAGGCCCTGAGGCCCTCTAAATCTGTACGGGCTCGGAGGTTCTGTAGAGTCTGCAAGACCCATAGTGTGTAAGATTTGTATCCGTACTTTACAAGCGCTGAATATCTATAGAGAATGTACGGCACATACATGAATTAGAATTTTGGGTCATCTGTACATGCACTGAAGCTTTGTACAGGCTGGAAGGACCATAGGTGTAGTAGGGGATTAGCTGTACTCTCCAGACACTGAGGCTCTGTACAGACTCTAGAGCACGTAGGGTGACTAGATGTATAGGTGTACTGTAGAGGCACAGATATTCAGGAAATCTGTACGGTCCAAAGTGGAGTAGAAGTATAGCTGTATTCTACAGATATTGAAGATCTGAAAACTCTTTATGGCCCTTAAGTGGAATAGATATTTTGCTGTACTGTACAAGTAATGAGGTTCTGTACAGTCCGTACTGTTCATAATTTGAGTAGAAATACAGCTGTACTGCACAGGCTATCGGGCTCTGTACAGGTCGTTCGGCACGTAGGGGGAGTAGACATATATCTGTATTGTACAGGCAATGAGGTTCTGTAAAGGCTGTCAGTCATAGGGGTATTAGAGGATTAACTATATTTTTCAGCAATTAAATTTCTCTAAAATCTGTACGGCCCCTATTGAGAGTAGATTTATTATTGTAATGTACAGGCAGTGAAGTTCGGTACAGGCTGTACGGTCCATAGGGAAAATAGAGGTAAAAATGTACTGTACAGTTCCTGAAGCCCTCTAAATTTCTTACAGCCCATTTTGGGATTAGAGGTAAATTTGTCCTGAAAAGGCCCTGAAACTCTGTACTAGGTGTACATCACATAAGCGGAGTGGAGTTATAGATGCAGTCTACAAGCACTGATGCTCCCTACAAGCCGTACGTCCCATAGGGGAGTAGAGGGAAAGCTGAAATGTGACGGCACAGAAGAAATATACAGGCTCTTTAGCCCGTGGGGAAGTGGAGTTATAGTTTTACTGTACATGCACTGATGTTCTGTGAGAGCCTTAAAGTCCATAGGGTTATTAGTTGTATGGGTGTAATTGTACAGGCCCTGAGGCTCTGTAGATTCCTAACGGCCCATATGTGGAGTAGAGTTGTAACTTAACAATACAGGTTCTGGGTCTCTGTAAAGTTTGTACGGCCCATAGGTGGGAAGTGGTCTAGATCATTTGAACTCGCACTGATGCTCTGTACTATTCTTACAGCCCATATGATGTGTAGATTTATAGCTCTACTGTACAGAACTAAGGCTTTGTGCAATCAATATCGCTGGGTTGTACAGGCACTCAAGTTTATTACAGTCTGTACAATCCAGAGGGGTAGTGGAATACATGTACTGTACAGGCTCTGAGGCTCTCTGAAAGCTGTACGGCCCGTAGGAAAATTGAAGGAATAGCTGTATTCTACATGAACTAAGGCTCTTTAGAGGCTTTACGGACCATAGATTCATAATGGTATACCCTTATTTTATACGCACTGAGTTTCTGTAGAATTTGAACAGCCCATGGTGGGATAAACGTTTAGTTGTACTCTAGACGATCTAAGGCCGTGTACAGGAAGAAGGCCCATAGTTGGAGTAGATTTATGGATGTAATGTACAGGGACTGAAGCTGTGTAGAGGCCGTACTGCACATAGTATTTAGAGGTATCGCTGTATTCTACAGGCACTGAGGAACTCTACAGTAAGTACGGCGTATAGGGGAGATGAGATATACATGTATTATACTGGCACTGAATATTTCTACATGCAATATGGCCCATAGGAGTCGAGAAGTTATTGCTGTACTCTACAGGCAACGATTTTCTGTAAAATTCGTATCACCCCACAGGGGAATTTGTGTTATAGCTGTAATTTACATGTACTGAGGACTTCTAAATCCCGTACGGCCCACAGGATGAGTAGATGTAAATCTGTATTTTACAGGTAGTGATGCTTTGTAAATTATGAACAGGCCATAAGTGGAGTAGGTATTTAGATGTACTTTAGAGGCACTGAGGCTCTTTACAGGCCGTAGGGCTCATAAGGAGTGAAGATTTATAGATGTACACTGCAGCAACCGATTCTCTGTTAAGGATGTACGGACCATAAATTAGTAGTTATAGATGTACTGTACATGAAATGAGGTTCTGTAAAGAACGTAAGGCCAATAGGAGAATTAGATGTGTGGCTGTAATGTACAGGCTCTGATGTTCTGTAAATCCTTTACGGCCAATAGCGATGTAGCGGTTTAATTGTACTCTACAGGCATTGGGAAACTCTAGAGTCTGTAACGAATATAGTTGCAGTAGAGGTGAATGGTGTACTGTACAGGCACAGAGGCTCCCTACAGGCCGTAGGACCCATAGTGAGAGAAGATGATTAGCTGTACTTTACAGGCACTGAGAATCTGTAGATTTCGTACTGCCTTTACGTGAAGTAGATTTTTAGCTCTACTGTAAATGCACTGAGGTTCTGTACAATCTCTACGGTCCATAGGGGAGTAGAGTTTTCGCTGTACTCCACGGAACTTGAGGCTTTGTACAGTCTGTACAGCCCATTGGGGAAGTGGTTATATTGCTGTACTGTACAGGCTCTGGCATATTGTAAAATCTCTAGGGTGCAAAGAATATTAGACGTTAAGCTGTACTCTACAGACACTGATGCACTGTAGAGTCTGTATGGCCCACAAGGGTTATGTAGGACATGATGTAATGCACAAGCGCTGATTCTCTGTACATTCTGTACGGCTCATAGAGGAAGAAGGTGTAGATATGTACTGTACAAGCACTAGGGCTCTGGACGGGCCGTACGGTCCACTGGGTGTAAGACGTTTAGATGTATTTTACAGGCAATGGAAGTTTTTAGAGTTTGAACAATCATAGTGGAATTAGAGAATTAGCTGTATTTTTCAGGAAATAAGTCTCTGTATTTTCCGTACGACTTATAGTGAGAGTAAAATTTTAAATGTACTGTACAGGCACGGTAGTACAGCATTTACGGCCTATAGGCGGAGTAGATATTAAGACATACTGTACAGGTACTTAGGTTCTGTACAGTTCATACCGCTCATATTGGTAGTAGAGCTAAAAATGTATTGCACAGGCACTGAAGGTCTTTCCGAGCTCTAAATCCCATAGTGGGATTGAAGGTTTAGATGTACTCTACAAGACCTGAGGACCTCTAAAAGCCGTACGGTACATTTTAGAAGTACAGATGTATTGTACAGGCACTGAGGCTCTGCAGAGGCCGTACGGCACATGGGGGAGTAAATTTATAGAAGTATTCTACAGACACTGATACATAGTAAAGTCCGTGCGGCCCATAGTAGGAGTAGAGGTAAAGCTGTACTTTACAGGCACTAAGGTTCTGTAGAGAGCGAACAACCCACAGGGGGAGTAGAGTTACAGATGTACTTTACAGGTACTGAATTTATTTAAATACCGTATAGCCAATAGGATGAGTAGAAGTTTAGATGTATTGTACTTGCACTGAGGCTGTGTAAACTATGTGCAGCCCATAGGGGGAGTAGGGAATTAGGTGAACTGTAAAGGCTTTGGGGCTGCTAAATTCCGTACGGCCCATAAGTGGTGTAGAAATATAGATGTACTGTGCAGGCACTGACAATAATTAAAGACCCAATGGACCGCAAATTTATAGAGGTGCATATGTACTGTACAGGATTTGAGGTTCTTTAAAGGCCGTAGGTCCAATAGGAAAATTAGATGTATAGTTTTAATGTACAGGTTCTGAGGCTATGTATATTTTTTACGGGTCTTAGTGTGAGTAGAATTGTTAGAGTATTCTACAGGCACTAAGGCTCTGTAATGCCAGGACGAGCCATAGTAGGATTAAAGTTATATTTGACCTGTACTGGTACTGAGGCTCTGTAAAGTTTGTAAGGCCCACAGGGGTAAGAATTATAGGTGTACTCTACCGGCACTGAGGATCTATAGAAATCGTACGGCACATGCTTGAAGTAGAATTATAGCTCTACTGTACAGACACTGAAACTCTCTACAGTCTGTACGGCCCATAAGAGGAGTAGAGGTTTAGCTGTTCTCTACAGACAGTGAGGGTCTGTGAAGTCTGTACAGCTCATAGAACGTCTAGAGGTATAGAAGTACTGTACAGGTATTTGGTTTCTGTAAAATCTGTATGGTCCATAGAGGAGAAAAATAGAGCTGTACTCTACAGACATTGAGGCTCTGTACAGTCTGTATTTCCCATAAAAGGGTAAATTTTATGTGGTGTTTTACAGGTACGCATGTACTTTACAATCCGTACGGTTCATAGGGGGTGTAAAAAGAGAGCTGTACTCTACAAGGACTGGGGCTCTGTACAAGAAGTACGGCCCATATGGGGAGTAGAGGTATAGATCTATTATACAGGCCATAAAGGTCTGTAAAGTCTGTAAATTCAAATGGCGATTAGGAGATTAGATGTATTTTCCTGGCATTGAGATTCTCTATATCCTATTCGGCCCATATTTGGAGTAGATTTATGAATGTACTCTACAGGCACTGAGGTTCTTTACAGGCCGGACGGCCCTTAGGGGAATAGAGGTATAGATGTAATCTAGAGGCAATGAAAAAATTTCAGAATGTATATACCATAGGGGAAGTAGTGTTATAGCTGTACTGTACAGGAACTGAAATTCAATAAAATCCGTAAGGTCCATAGGGGAATTAATTTTATAGCTGTACTGTACAATCTCTGAGGATCTGTACAGTCTGTAAAACCCATAGTCGGAGTAGAATTTTAAATGTACTGTACAGGTTCTGAGGCTCTGAGGCTCTGCAAAGTCCGTACGACCCTTAGGAGGAAGTAGTTTTACCATACTGTAGAGGCACAGAGGCACTGTATTGTCCGTACAGCCCATAGGATGAATAGTGTTATAGCTCTAATGTACAGAAATGAGGATCTGTTCAGGCTTTATAGCTGGATTTACTGGCACTGAGGCAGATTCCAGGCTTTACACACCATAGTGGAGTAGTGGCATAAATGTACTCTACAGGCACTGATGCCCTCTGCACGCTCTATGGTCCATAGATGGATTGAAGGAATATTTATACTATACATGCGCTGATATTCTGTACAGGCTTTACTGACCAAAAGAGCATAATATTATAAATTTATTGTACAGGCACTCAGGTTCCGTACAGTTTGTACGGCCCATAGTGGGTTATAAGATTAACTGTTCTGTAGATAATCTGCTGCAATGTACATGACGTAGGGCTCATATTTGCAGTAGAGTTATGGAAGTACTTAACAGGAACTGAAACTCTGTCAGGCCGTAAGGAGCAGAGGGGTGTAATATTATAGTTGTGCTGTACAGGCATTGAAACTCTGTAGAGTCCGCACGGCCCATAGTGTTGTAGAGATAAAAAGGTTATATACAGGCACCGATGATCAGTACATTCTCTATGGCCCGTAAGAAATTCAGAGGTTTGGGTGTACTCTACAGGCTCTGAGGTTCTGTTGTGAGCGTACAGTGCAAAAAGGGGTAGGAGAATTATAGCTGTAATTTATAAATACTGAGTTTCAGTAAATCCCGTATGGACCATAGGATGAGTAGATGTATAGAAATGTTTTACAGGCACTGAGGCTCTGTAAATTATGAATAGACCATAAGGGGTGTAGTGGAATACCTTACTGTACAGGCACAGAAGCTCTGTACATTACGGACAGCCCATAGGGGTGAAGAATTATAGATGAACTGTGCAGGCATTAATTCCTCTTAAAAGCCGTACGGACCGTAAGAAAATAGAGGTATAGATATACTGTACAGGAACAGAAGTCCTGCAAAGGCCGTAGGCCAATAGGAGAATTAGTTGTATAGCTGTTATGTACAGGTTCTGAGGCTATATAAATTCCTTACGTTCCATAGGGGGAGTAGAGTTATAGCTGTAATTTACAGGCACT
>Ga0131853_10004489_pt1 | contig 25021 bp, 23 predicted proteins | sample TergutLab28metaG_FD_92764 | JGI IMG/M metagenome (GOLD analysis project Ga0131853, IMG submission 92764) | Labiotermes labralis P1 segment gut microbial communities from Petit-Saut dam, French Guiana - Lab288 P1 (version 2) (version 2) | ecosystem: Host-associated > Arthropoda: Insects >...
AGAACCATAGGCGTTTTGCTACCCGCTATGACAAACTCGACATCCATTTTGCGTCCGTTGTTTCCCTTGCTTGTACTCTTATTTGGTTACTTTGATTGTTTGAAGAAATGCCCTAGGGGCGATTATCAATCGCCCGTGGTTTCAGTGTTGTTGGCAGTAAGGGCGTAAAGGGCACGGGCGATCGGGACGATCACCCCTACAAGCATAGTACAGATTTCCACACCGAATATAAATTCTCTCCCCTATCATACAACACCTACGGACATAGTACAAGTATTCCCGGGAATATATTGTCTTAAAAGGAGGGGGTACACATGACGCACACAACAATTACAGACCTGCGTAACAAGGAAATCATAAACCTAAACTCCGGGCACAGGCTGGGTTTTGTCTATGACGCGGAAATTACATTGGACGAGGGAGAGGTAACAGCCCTAATCGTCCCGGGGGCGGCGCGGTTTTTTGGTATCTTCGGCCGGGAGGAGGATATTCTAATCCCTTGGGACAAAATCACAAAAATTGGGGAGGATATTATCCTAGTAGACCTAGAGGGAGAATTACGCCGCCACAATAGACAGAGTACAAGAGGCAAAAAACGGAGTTTCTTCTAAAAACTCCTTGCTATTTTTATACAGATTTGCTATAATACTTTGGCATTACACACACCGTTGGACAGGTTGTCTGGTGCGTTGCGAACACGTGGCGTAGGCACACTTGGATGATAACGGTGGAGGATGACAAACCAAAAAATGGAAGGAAGTAAAAAACATGGCACAAGTCGTATCAATGAAACAGCTTTTAGAAGCAGGTGTCCACTTCGGTCACCAGACCAGACGTTGGAACCCCAAAATGGCGCCCTATATCTACATGGAGCGTAACGGGATCTATATTATCGATCTCCAAAAGACCGTAAAGAAACTGGAAGCAGCATATGCATTTATCCGTGATGTTGCGGCAAACGGACAAGAGGTACTCTTTGTCGGTACAAAGAAACAAGCCCAAGACGCAATCAAAGAAGAAGCCCAGCGCGTTGGGATGCACTACGTAAACGCACGCTGGTTGGGCGGCATGATGACCAACTTCAAAACCATGCGTACCCGTGTGGCGCGTCTGGCGCAACTGCGCAAAATGCAAGAAGACGGCACATTCGATATGCTCCCGAAAAAAGAAGTCATCAAGCTGACAAACGAAATCAACAAGCTTGAAAAATATCTCGGCGGCGTGGAAAACATGAAAAAAATCCCGGGCGCAATCTTCATCGTTGACCCGCGTAAAGAAAGAAACGCCATCGCAGAAGCGAGAAAACTAAAAATTCCGGTAGTCGCCATCGTTGACACAAACTGCGACCCGGACGAAATCGACTATGTAATCCCCGGCAATGATGATGCCATCCGTGCGATTAAGCTCATCAGCCAGTGCATGGCAAACGCTGTCCTAGAAGGCCGCCAAGGTGACGATCAACCGGCAGCCCCTGCAGCGGAAGCGCCTGCCGCAAAGGCAGCACCAGTTGCAGAAGCCCCAGCGGAAGAGCCAGCCCCGGCCGCAGAATAAATCGCAGGGGCGATCGATCCGATCGTCCGCAATATAGAACTGTAGGGGCGCACATTGTGCGCCCGCTCTACAGACGGAATATTCTAAACAAAAAACAAACGGGCGCACGATGTGCGCCCCTACAAGAGATGGAGGAATCATAATAATGGCATTTACAGCAAAAGACGTACAAAAGCTCCGCGAGATGACAGGCGTGGGCATGATGGATTGTAAGAAAGCCCTCACAGAGTCAGACGGCGACATGGACAAAGCGGTGGCGTTCCTGCGTGAAAAAGGTCTGGCGGCGGCACAGAAAAAAGCAGGCCGCGTTGCGGCTGAGGGTATCGTTGCGGCGGGTGCGCATGGCACAGCAGTTGGTCTTGTAGAAGTAAACGCGGAAACAGACTTTGTTGCACAAAACGAAAGCTTTGTCACATTCGCAAAAGACGTAGCGGCACTCGTTGCAGAGCATAATCCGGCTACCTTAGAAACACTCATGAGCCTAACTTATCCGGGCAGTGAGCTAACCGTTCTCGAAATGCAACAGGAGAAAATCCTAGTCATTGGCGAGAACATCCGCGTCCGCCGTTTTGGCCGCTATGATGTAGGTGTGACCGTGCCTTATGTCCACATGGGCGGTAAAGTCGGTGTGCTTGTGAACCTTGAAGTGACACCAGGTCTTGAGTCAAACGAAAAAGTGGTTGAGCTCGGCAAAGACCTTGCCATGCAAATTGCGGCAATGCGTCCCATGTACTTGGACAGCACCTCAGTGGATCAAGCAGTGATTGGCCAAGAGCGTCAAATCCAGCTTGCAAAGGCGATTGAAGAAAACAAGGCAAAGAATCTGCCGGATGACAAGGCAGAGGCGATTGCACAGAACATGGTCAAAGGCCGGATGAACAAGTTCTTTGAAGAAATCTGCCTTATGAACCAGCCGTTCGTCAAAGAAAGCAAAATGACAGTTGAGCAGCATGTAGCGGCTCTTGCTAAGGCAATCGGCGGCGAGATCAAAGTAACGGGCTTCATCCGCTTTGAGCGGGGCGAAGGCATTGAAAAAGAAGAAGCAGATTTCGCGGCTGAGATCGCGAAAATGGTTCAGTAGGATTAGAAAGTCTAAAACGGAGCGGATGTCTTGCATCTGCTCCGTTTGTTTAGAGGGAGATAGTATGAAAAAGATTGTTGCCTTTATACTTTTGCTATGTATACTATTCATGACTGCATGTAGGCCAGATCCCGTAAGCCCACAGCCAACGGAAGAGCCCCAAATAGAAGAAGTCCCTACAACACCGCAAGCAACGGAAACGCCCCAAACAGAGCCGCCCACGCTGGATGGCCAAATCGACGCTGTTGAGATGTTGTTGCAAGTGCAAAGTGATGCAAGATACGTATTTGAGCAAATCTGGTTGCCCCACATGGTGTTTGAGTTTGAGAGTGAGGAAATTGCTGCGTTTATAAAAGACTCAAATGTCGAGGGAATGAGAGAGAATCTACTTTTATCATGGGAATTTGTGGCGATGCAAGCTATAATAGAAATGTTTGGCGAAAGAATATTTGACGGTCCGGACTTAGATATTCTTGGACAGCTATACGAATTGAGGTTTGATGAGCATGTCGTTGATGTGACGATAGAATCACTTGATGAAGAAACCAGTGCCTTTATCATAGAAATGCTGGATATCGAGCAATTTTTGAGAAGCACATATATCGCAATCGTGTATAGCGAAGCGCACGGGCTTGCGCTTTTCACGCTGGAACAAAGCCATGGATTCCACATGTTCTGCTTTATAGAGATAGATTCCCGGGGATCGTTTTTCGAAGTTGAAAATAATCGGGAAGCGTTTGTTGAGGCGATTAGGTCTGTGCTGTAAATGTGAAAAAAGACAAACCTGTTATGTGAAGTGACATAGCAAATAGGATAAAAGATAGGAGCTGATGCGTGCATCAGCTCCTATCTTTTGTTGTAGAGAGTTGGTAGAACTTGTGGTAAAATGAAAGCGTGTAGAAAATTTATATATTATACCAAATTATAGGGGAGGAATTCACTTGAAACAGTATTTGAAATTGATTTTAGTCATACTCTTTCCGTATTTTGTTGTATTCGCGCTTTTGTTTGTTTTTGGGATATCATTTATGGGAGAATTCATGCTTACCTATATTATAGAGTCTGGAGTTGATGTAGGTATTTTTCTTTTAGCCACATTATTCTTCCTCCATTTTATGGCGTTAATTTGCTCTATCGTTACATTCATTACAAGTATTGTGAAAAAACGAGACGGGCGGGAATTATTGCGTTTAAGCATGGTTATAAAACTATTGCAAATACCGGCATATTTATTTATGTTTTTTGCAGGCCTCGCCCTCTTTATTACAATATTTACCATACCGATATCATTTGCTCTATTTATTTTCTGTTGCATGACTATATTTTTAACCGGACTAATTGGGTTGGGCGGCATCATAAGGAGTTTTAAGGAAAATAATTTGTCTATAACGGAATCCGTTGTCTACGGCTTTTTGCAATTTATATTCTGCATAGATGTTATTAGTTCTATTATATTGTACAAGAAAGTGAAAAAGAGAAACTAGAGGGAGTATAAGCAATAAGTGTCGTAAAGCCAAATAAGCATTAGACATATCTAAAATAAAAAATCAAACCAAAGCTGCTCAAGCCACTTCGTTTACATTCCCACTACCTTATGGTAGAATAAAAACATACGTCACGAAACAAGAGGGATGCAAACACTATGTTAGAAAAACTAAAACTAGTAGAAGAACGCTACGAAGAACTAGAGGCCAAAATGGCAAGCCCGGAGATCTATAACGATCCCCAGGCAGTCGCCAAAATCGCACGGGAGCAGAAAGAAATCGCCCCGGTGGTTGAGACCTATAGAGCCTATTGCAAGCAGGTGGAAAGCGAACGGGAAGCCCTTGAAATACTGGGCGGTACAATTGACGACCCCGAGTTCAAAGAGATGGCACAGCAAGAGTTAGACTTTGCCAAAGAGGAACAAATACGCCTAGAGGATGAACTGAAAGTGCTCCTCCTACCCCGTGACCCCAATGATGACCGCAACGTTATTATCGAGATCCGGGGCGGCGCAGGCGGTGACGAGGCGGCGCTCTTTGCACAGAGTTTGTACCGCATGTATTGTATGTACGCGGAAAAACGCCGCTGGAAGACGGAGATATTGAGCATTAACGAGACCGAGCTTGGCGGGATTAAGGAAATCAGCTTCCTCATCGCAGGGGACGGGGCATATTCCCGCCTGAAATATGAAAGCGGTGTCCACCGTGTCCAGCGCGTGCCGGATACGGAGGCTTCCGGCCGGATTCACACGTCCACCGTCACCGTGGCAGTTTTGCCGGAGATGGAAGAAGTGGACTTTGAGATCAATAACGCGGATTTGAAGATCGACACCTTCCGTTCATCGGGTGCAGGCGGTCAGCACGTAAACACGACGGACAGCGCCATCCGCATTACCCATGTCCCTACAGGCGTGGTGGTTGAATGTCAAGATGAGCGCAGCCAACACAAGAACAAGGACAAGGCGATGAAAATCCTTGTCTCCCGTCTCTATGAAGCCGAACAAGCGAAGCAACACGCCGCCCAAGCGGCAGAGCGGAAAAGCCAAGTCGGCACAGGTGACCGTTCCGAGCGCATCCGCACCTATAATTACCCCCAAGGCCGCGTGACAGATCACCGCATTGGGCTCACATTGTACAAGATCGAACAGATCCTAAATGGCGACATGGATGAAGTGTTAGACGCGATCATCACAGCCGATCAAGCGGAGAAAATGCGCATGAGCGAAGAGGCCATGACGTGATTATCGGCCTCACAGGCGGCAGTGGGGGAGGAAAGACCGCCGCGCTCCGTGTACTGGAAGAACTAGGCGCACACATCATCGACTGTGACGCGCTCTATCACAAGTTGTTGTTAGAACACGCCGTAATGGTGGATGAAATTGCTGTGTGTTTCCCAAGTGTTGTGAAAGACAGTATACTTGATCGCAAAGCCCTTGGCCGAATCGTATTTAGTGATCTGGAGGCGCTAAAAGCCCTCGAGACAATCACTCACAAGCATGTATGTGAGGCGGTGGATTGTGAGATCGCGGCACATAGCGGCACACTAATCGCAATTGAAGCCATCGCATTGATTGAGAGCGGGCTTGCAGAGCGCTGTACGTGCACAGTCGCCATTCTCGCCCCGGAGGCGGACAGAATCAAGCGGATCATGGCTCGCGAGGGGATAGACGAGCAATACGCCCGCACCCGAATCAAAAGCCAAAAGCCGGACGTGTTTTTCAAGGAACACTGTGACTACACGATAGAAAATACATATTCTACCATAGAGGCATTTGCCAAGGCATGTCGCGACCAATTCACCGAAATCATCGCAAAAGGGGACATATAGATGGAAGCGTTACTCTACAAACAAAAAAACCTTTGGGACACCTTGTCTGATACCGAAAAAGCAGAAATCACCGCCTACTGCGAGGATTACAAAGTCTTTCTGGATCGCGGCAAAACAGAGCGTGCCTGTGTCCGCTATGCCATAGAGCTTGCCGAGCGGGCAGGTTTTCAGGAATACAACACAAATATAGACATAAAGCCTGGAACAAAATTTTATGTAAACAATAGAGGCATGGCGCTCTATTTGGCAGTAATCGGAAAAGAGCCGCTCTCAGCCGGGGTAAACATCGCCGCGGCACATATTGACAGTCCCAAGCTTGACTTAAAACCCCTGCCCCTTTATGAAGACAGTGAGCTGGCCTATTTCAAGACCCACTACTATGGCGGTCTGCGCAAACATCAGTGGGTCGCAATTCCGCTCTCACTCCATGGCGTTGTGGTAACGCGTGATGGAGAGACAATTGAAATTGCAATCGGTGACGATCCGGCAGATCCCTGCTTTACCATTACAGATCTGTTGCCCCACTTGAGCAAAGACCAAAACAAGAAAGCCCTCTCTGAGAGCTTTACAGGTGAGGGGCTCAACGTCCTAATCGGCGGTGAGCCTATTGCGGATGGCGACAAAGACCGCATAAAACTGAACATACTACGGATTTTGCAAGAACGTTATGGTATCACAGAAGAGGACTTCCTCTCCGCAGAGCTTACATTTGTGCCATCCTACCCGGCGCGGGACGTGGGGCTTGACCGTAACTTCATCGGCGCATACGGCCAAGATGACCGTGCCTGTGCCTATGCGGCGCTCCGTGCGCTTTTTGAGGTCGGTACGCCGGAGAAAACAGCGATTGTCGTCCTAGCAGACAAGGAAGAAACCGGCTCTGACGGCGTGTCCGGGATGCAAAGCCAAGCCTTTGAGCATTTTATGGAAGATATTTGTGCTGCGCAAGATGGTAAATTGACGCACTGTTTTGCAAATAGCTTCTGTCTCTCCATGGATATCACAAACGGTTTTGATCCCAATTACCCGGAGGTCTCCGAAAAGCGCAACAATGCCAAGTTAAACTACGGCGTGAGCGTCCTGAAATACACAGGCGCACGGGGCAAAGGCGGCACAAGTGACGCATCCGCAGAGACCGTCGGCAAACTGCGCCGTGTGTTTGACAAGGCAGGTGTCACCTGGCAGATGGCGGAGCTCGGCAAAGTAGACCAAGGCGGCGGCGGAACAGTCGCCATGCACATGGCCAGACGCAATATCGACACGATAGACGCGGGCTTGCCCTTGCTCAGTACCCACGCGCCATTTGAGATTGCGGCGAAGGCGGATTGTTATATGACCTATCAGGCGGCGCTTGCGGTGTTTCGGGGGATGGAGTAGTAAAAAGCGTACCCCAGCTATGCTGTAAAAGGATAGAATGATATATATCCCCAAAAGAAAAGGCTAGAGAGATGAAATCCTCATCTCTCTAGCCTTTTGCTGTCCAATATCTTAGTTATTGCTCTGGCGGCACAAATTCCAACAAGTCACCAAGTTCACATTCAAGCGCTGTACAGATTCGCGCAAGAACATCTGCGTCAAATCTTGTTACTTCGTTGTTGTAATATCTTCGCACTTGTGTTCGTTGCATATCAGCGATCTTGCTTAACTTATTTTGACTGACATGCTTAGCTTCTAAGAGATGTTTGAGCTTTACTTTAATTTTTCCATGCTTCATCCACGTCCACCTCACAGGAAAACTGGAAAATACTTGACATAGATAGCGTACACCTTTTATAATGATTACGTAATGGGCTAAATGTTGCCCGATAACTACTTGCTCATTACAAGAGAGTTTTATTCGTGAAAAAGAAAAAAGGTGGGAGTGATATGGTTAAGGGTAATAAACAATCAAATGAGCTTTTTAAAAAGATAGCCACACATCACGGTGTTTCGGTAGACGAGGTCGTGCGAGACATGCAAGACACGATTGATGCGACTTGGCACAATCCTGATTCGGAAGCAAAGAAAAACCAACAGAAGCTATTCCCAAACGGCAAACCCACGGTCGAAGAATTTATCCGTGTCATGGCAAAACAGGTTTAAGCAATAATTAGATTTTCTAAAGCTTTAATTTATCTCCCGAACCTCCGTATAAAACAGCCCATCATTTGCCCACAATAGTGGTAGATGACGGGCATTTCTATTGAGGAGGAAACACAGCATGAGCGAAGAGAACAAACAGTCCCCGGAAGAGGGCGTGTACCAGAAAGACCAAATCGAAGACATGGCATCTACAACCGTGAAAAGTGAGCGGGGACAGATACACTGTATCACTATTGTAGGTCAAATTGAGGGGCATCAGGTCTTAGGCGAGACGACCAAAGCCACCAAATATGAACACGTCATGCCCCAACTCGCGGCGATTGAGGAAAGCGACGAGATAGAGGGGCTGTTAGTCCTCCTAAACACCGTCGGCGGCGATATTGAGGCAGGGCTGGGGATTGCAGAGCTCATCGCCAGCATGAAAAAACCGACGGTATCCCTCGTCCTCGGCGGCGGACACTCCATCGGTGTACCACTGGCGGTAGCGGCGAAGCGGAGCATTATAGCGCCCACGGCGACTATGACCATCCATCCTGTGCGTATCACAGGCGTTGTCATCGGCGCGCCCCAGACCTATAATTATTTCAGCCGCATCCAAGACCGCATCGCCAAATTTGTAACGAAAAACTCTAAAATCAAGGAGGAAAAGTTCTTAGAGCTTATGCTCAACACCGGTGAGCTAGCAGCAGATGTGGGCAGTGTAATAGACGGGGAAGAGGCGGTGACACTAGGGCTCATTGACAGCCTGGGCGGACTATCCGATGCCTTGGAATATCTGCACCAAGAGATTGAAAAACGGCGGGAAGAGGTAGTTGATCTATAAAATGCAAACGCCACCCAAGTTTATATAGCTTGGGTGGCGTTTGCTGTTGAAAGCAAATACTGAGAGAGGGCAAATATTGTTGATTACCTGTAGGGGCGAACTGTGTTCGCCCGCCCAAATTGCTACTATTACGGGCGAACACAGTTCGCCCCTACATGGCTACGCCAACGCCTTTGGGCACTTCCCAAATACTGATTGCATTGCCTTTTCTTGCGACCTATGATACCATGCCTTGTAAGCAAGCTTTATTTGAAACAAAGGGTGTTGATACAGATGAATGTCAGAAAACATACAATTTCCTCTAAAGTAGGGTACGGCCTCATTGACGTGTTAGGCGGCGGGTCTTTTGCGCTGATTTCGCTCTTATTTCTGAATTTCCTCATCACAGTGGAGGGCATTCATCCGGCACTGGCCGGTGTTATCCTCCTAATCGGAAGCATTTGGGACGCCCTGACCGACCCCTTGATGGGCATACTCTCTGACAGCACCAGATCCCGTTTTGGGCGGCGGCGGGTATATCTCCTCGCCGGTGTGTTTCCCGTGATTCTCTTTTTCGCCCTCCTATGGTATAGCTTCGGCATCTCCAGCATGACGTGGCGCTTTGTCTATTACGTTGTGATATACATACTCTTCACCTCGGCGTCCACTCTTGTTATGGTACCCTATAACGCGCTTTTGCCGGACATGGTCGCAGGGTATAAAACCCGCTCCGGCTATGTGAGCATTCGCATGTTTATCTCCGCTCTCGCAGCCACGATTTCCGTCACTGTACCCAGCCTGTTACTCGGCGCAGAGGGAGACCGCACAGCGAGAAGCTATCTTTTGATGGGTATTGTATTCGGCCTCTTCTACGGACTTCCAATTCTTGTCGGTTTTTTCACTACCTGGGAAAACCCTGTGCCTGTAGATGAGGAACGTCTAACCCTGCGCGAAATGCGGCGGCGGTTTGGACAGTCTTTCCGCAATCGGGCATACCGGCAATATCTCGGCATTTTTTGCTTCGGTCAGATGGCGACAGATTTTGTAACAGCCATGGCCGTGTTCTGGCTGGTGGATGTCTTGGGACGGCAAGGGCTCTTAACCCTTTTCTCCGGCATCCTCATGGCTGCAACAATTCTGATGCTCCCTGTAAACAACTGGATCGCAAAGCGATACGGCAAACAAGTCCCCTCCTTTGCCCTCATGCCATTCCGTGTTGTAGCACTGGCGATCGCATTTTTTATGGGCGCGGATTCGCCCATGTGGCTTTTGGTTTTGGTCTGCGTGTTCTGCGGAATCGGCAATGGCGCTTCCAGTTTTGTACCTTGGAGTTTGCTCCCCGATTTGCCGGACAGTGACGAGATGATAAACGGAAGCCGAAACGCCGGCATCTTTGCCGGAATGGCTACCTTGGTGCGCAAAGTATCAGGCGGCGTGGCGATTTTCCTAGCAGGTGCGGCGCTCTCGCTCTTCGGCTATGTGCAAAGCGTTGCAGGGCTTACAATTGAACAGACAGATACAGCAATTATGGGCGTTCGCATCCTGTTCGCTGCGGTCTCGGCTCTTTTGAGTTTGATCGTCGTATTCCTAGGGCCAAGATATGCGCTCACAAAGCAGAACCATGCCGCCATCTTAGAAGCCGTGACACATCGCCGGGAAACAGGAAAGCCCGCCGCAGACCCAAGCGTCATAGAAGCCTGTGAGCGGGTTTCCGGGCGTCCGTTTGAAACCCTTTGGGTGGGCAAGGAGGCGGAATGAATAAGGCGATAGAGCACAAAGGTGACTTTTCCCTGGTTCACGATTCCATTGGTCTGGGGTCTTGCGAGATTATCGCCCGCACGGCTACACTGCAAACACAGCCGGTACACGGTATGCCGAACCTGCGCCGCCGTATTCAGCGCGAGTACAGGAACTGCACAAAGCCTGTTAAAACAGACGATGTGGCGGATTGCATTCGCTTTTCTGGCAAATTGGACAGCGGCGGGAGCTGGACAATGGAGTTTGAATTACATCCTGATGCTTTACGATTCTCGCTCCACATTCCAAATGCCGACGAGATCGGCTTCTCTTTCACCTCTCCATCTGACGAAGCCTTTTGGGGCTTCGGAGAGCAGTTTTCACACCTCAACATGGCAGGGAAGTCCTTCACACTCTGCACCAGCGAACAGGGCATCGGACGCGGCGCACAGCCCATTAGCACCCTTGTAAATCTCGGCGGCGGACGCGGTGCATCGGGAAACGCATTTACCACATATGCCCCCATGCCGGTGTTTGTCACCAGCCAAGGCAGAGCCATGTGTTTTGAGCAAGATAGTATATACTGGTGCGACATCCGCAAGTCAAAGCGGGATAGGGTACAGATCACTGCTTGGGGAGATACGCTCTCCGGCTGGGTTTTTGGCGGGAACTCGCCGCTAGAACTCATTGAGCGTCATACAGCCATCACGGGACGGCTTCCCAAACTTCCAGAATTTGCATTCGGCTCTATCCTCGGCATTCGCGGCGGACGTGCTGCGGCAGAAGAGATTTTACAAAAATGCCGGGATCACGGTGCACCTGTCACGGCACTCTGGATTGAGGATTGGCAAGGGAAGCGCGGAAAAAACGGCGGCCCACCCCTCTGGTGGCGTTGGTATCCAGACGAAACCCTGTACCCGGATTTCAAGAACTGGGTCAAGTCGCTGCATGACAAAGGAATTGCCGTTCTGGGATACGCAAACCCCATGCTCTCCGCCCATGCAGACAATCGGCTCTACCTAGAGGGGCGCGAGAAGCGGTACTTTGTGCAAAATGCGGACGGCAGCGATTGGACGATGCAATTTTACACAGGCAAAGAGTTCCAATCCGTCCTCGTTGACCTTACCAATCCGGCAGCTTATGCTTGGCTCAAGGAGCGTATGCGGGAGGGGATGGTAGAGACAGGCCTTTCCGGCTGGATGGCGGATTACGGAGAATATGTACCCTTAAACTGCCGCACATACAATGGCGATGCAGTTGCCGCACACGCGGCGCACCCTGTCCTTTGGGCGAAACTCAACCGCGAGTTGATTGAAGAGACAGGGAATTTAGGCAAAATCCTCGCCTTTCACCGCAGCGCAGGTGCAGGCAGTAACCAATATGCCGCCTGCTACTGGGCCGGCGATCAAAACCCCACATTTGACGCCTATGATGGACTAGCCTCTTCCATTGTCGGCCTCATCTCCGGCGGGATTTCCGGAATGAGTGTCAATCACACGGATATTGGTGGGTATACAACGCTGATTACCCCCATCTATAAGCTCACACGCAAAAAAGAGGTCATGCTCCGCTGGCTTGAATATGCCGCGTTCACGCCTCTGTTTCGTACCCATGATGCCAGTGTGTCAAGCCCTCATAACTATCAGTTTTATTACGATGAAGCGGGCTATGAAGCCTTCGCGAAGTTCGGGCGGGTTCACTTTGCCCTCAAATGGTATTTGCAGGAACTCCAAGAGGAGGCTGTCACCCGCGGATATCCAATGGTGCGCGCACTTTGCTTGCACTATCCCGATGATGTAAACTGCTTTGACATTCGCCATCAATACCTACTGGGTTCAGATCTGTTGGTCACGCCCGTCTGGCGTTCTAAAGCGAGGGAAGTCACCGCCTATTTGCCCCATGGCGACTGGCGTTGCATACATACAGGGAAACGCTATCTCGGCGGCGTTCATCAAAAGCTTCCTGCCCCGCTTGGGAAGCCCGCCGTTCTCATACGTGCCGAAAGTCACCGAGCAGAACGGCTTTACTCTACCCTACAAGACGCATTTGCGTGAGACTAGAAATTGGAGTAAGTAAAAATGAACACAGACAACAAAGACTTATTATCCGTATTAGACATAGAAAAGTGGCAAGCCCTGCAAGACGCGCTGGCGGTTGTAACCGGGATGGCGATTATCACGGTGGACTATAAAGGTGTCCCCGTTACGGTACACAGCGGTTGCAGCGCCTTTTGTAAGCGTGTGCGGGAAGTGCCGGCATTGAACATGGCATGTCAAAAATGCGATTCCCGCGGCGGCTTAGAAGCCACAAGACAGCAGAAACCCTATATCTACTTGTGTCATGCGGGCATCTTAGATGCGGCGATTCCGATTATTGTGAAAAATCATTACCTAGGCGCTATCATGATCGGACAAGCCTTGCTTGCAGATGCAGATGAAGCGTCCGAACTTGAGCTTGTGTGTACGCCCGGCAAAGAACTATTAGAACGAGAACTCGGCGCAGATGCACAGCTTGCGGAAGAGTTGCCGCGGCTGTCACTGGGCAGAGTGAAAACGATTGTCGATATGCTGTTCCATTTATGCAATTACATTGTAGAGGGGATTGTGGAAAAGAATCTGGTATTAGATATGTTTGCAAATACCTTGCCCACGCCGGGGCTTCAAGGTGATTTGGCAGGCGATCAGATGAATCCTGTGCTAAAGCCCGCCCTCCACTACATCAATACACGCAAGGGTGAACGCTGTACCATATCCCAAATGGCCGCCTTGTGTCATATCAGCCCCAGCTATTTTAGTAAGCTATTTCTCCGGGAAATGGGGGAGAACTACTCCGCATACTTACTGCGCACCCGTATCAAATGGGCAAAAGAGCTCCTCATGACAACAGATAAGCATATCAATGAAATTGCCGTTACAGCAGGCTTTAGTGACGCGGGGCATTTTATCAGAAACTTCAAAAAAAGTGAGGGAACAACCCCGGCACGTTTTCGGCAACTTTTGAAATAGCAAGAAACAGCCTATGTATGCCTATCGTTTTGAAACAGAAAACGATAGGCATTTTTTGTCCTTGGACATTTTTATTCAATCGAAGCGGCACATAATCGGATATGTTCAGCCAATGCAGGATGCAATGTCCTTTTGATATACTGTACATATTATAAAGACGTTCCATAAAAACCAAGTGTTTTTTTGGCGTTATTGTGAAAAGGAGGCGCACAAATCATGAGAAAAGCATTTATCTGTCCGAGCAAGTACGTACAAGGGGAAAATGAACTGTATAATCTAGGGTACTTTGTGAGCACATTTGGGAAGTCTGCACTGCTCATCGCCCATCCAGACGACGTTGCGCGTGTACGCAAACAGTTGGACGCGACTGCTGAAAAATTCGGTGTAAGTTTCGTAGAGAGCAACTTTGGCGGGGAGTGTTCACGGGAAGAAATTGCCCGCTTGCAGGAAGTCGCCCGGCAAAAGGGCTGTGACTGTACAATCGGCCTCGGCGGCGGCAAAGCCATCGACACTGCAAAGTGTGTAGCCCAAGGCAAGTCGCTGATCATAGCGCCCACCATCGCCGCAACAGATGCCCCAACCAGCCATTCGGCTGTGTTATACACCCCGGACGGCGCATTTGACGACTATGCCTATTTCAGACAAAACCCGGATGTGGTGCTCGTAGACACCACTGTAATCGCGGCTGCACCGGTACGGTTTTTGGTTGCAGGCATGGGGGATGCCCTATCTACTTATTTTGAGGCAAGAGCCACAAGCGCATCTTACTCCAATGTAAACGCCGGTCTCCCTTGCGGATTCCGTGAGGGACTATGCGAATCTGCAAAGCCGACCAAAACCGCTATGGCTCTGGCGAAACTCTGCTATGAGACCCTACTTGCAGATGGGATCAAAGCCAAAGAAGCTTGTGCGGTAAACCAAGTGACACCCGCATTTGAAAACATCATTGAAGCAAATAGCCTCCTCTCCGGCCTTGGCTTTGAAAGCGGCGGCCTAGCCGGTGCACACGCTATTCATGACGGTTTAACAGCCTTGGAGGGTACACACAGCTCTTTCCACGGTGAAAAGGTTGCCTTTGGAACGATTGCGCAACTTGTTTTAGAGAATGCGCCCACAGAGGAACTGGAAGAAGTGATCTCGTTCTGCTTGGAGGTGGGGCTTCCTGTATGTCTGGCGGACATCGGCGTACCAAGCATTACAGAAGAAGAGTTACGCCTAGTGGCGGAAAAAGCCTGCATCCCGGAAGAGTCTATCCATGCGATGCCATTCCCCATCAGTGTGGAATCAGTCATGGCGGCGATTATAACGGCGGATCGGATCGGCAGCGCCTACAAGACCGCGTGGGAGAGTTAAGATGAAGAAACTCCTAAACGCGCCGGAACAAGTCGTCCGGGAGATGTGCCATGGAATCGTGTTGGCACACCCGGAGCTTGCGCTTATTCCCCAATATAAGGTAATCACACGGAAGCGCCTAAACCCGGACAAGGTCAGCCTAATCAGCGGCGGAGGAAGCGGTCACGAGCCGGCACACGCCGGATTTGTGGGGACAGGCATGTTAGACGCTGCTGTCTGCGGTGATGTATTTGCGTCTCCATCCCAAGTCCAGGTATATCAAGCAATTCGCGGAACTGCCGGCAAAAAAGGTGCGCTGCTGATTATCAAAAACTACAGCGGCGACATGATGAACTTCCAAAACGCGGCGCATCTGGCCGGGGAAGATGGAATCCCGGTGGACTATGTCAAAGTAGACGACGACATCGCGGTACAGGATAGTTTGTATACCGTAGGCCGCCGTGGTGTAGCCGGTACGATTTTTGTCCACAAAATCGCAGGAGAAGCAGCGGAGCGCGGACACGCCCTATCTGAAGTAAAGCGGATCGCAGAGCGCGTGGCGCAAAACGTGAAGAGCATTGGATTTGCACTCAATTCCTGCACAGTCCCTGCAAAGGGGACACCCACATTCGAGCTTGCAGAAGACGAAATGGAATACGGTGTCGGCATCCACGGAGAGCCCGGCATACGGCGCGAGAAGTTACAAAAAGCCAATGTGCTTGCGGAACGTATGGCAGGCGCATTATGTGAGGAATTGTCGCTTTGCGAGGGACAGCGTGTGGCGCTCATGGTCAATGGTTTCGGTGCAACGCCGCTTATGGAGCTGTATTTGATGAATGCGGCAGTAGCGGAAGTGTTAAGCCGGAAAGACATCACCATTGGGCGTACCTTTGTAGGCAATTACATGACCAGCCTGGACATGGCAGGCGCGTCCTTGTCTATCCTCAAGTTAGACGATGAGCTGGAAGAATTACTCCACGCCCCATGTCAAACGCCGGCGTTCCAAGTGAATGGCGTGGTGGAGACCGTTCCATACGCGAACCCATACGCCGATAATGCGGAGACAGGGGCAGCTTGCTATGAAGTAGAGTCTCCCGCTACGGATGCACAGATTGGAGAGACATTCACACTACAAAACATGATCTACATGATAGACCTACTCAGTGCTTCCGCAATCCGGCATGAAGTCGCCTTTTGTGAACTCGATTCCCACGCAGGAGACGGAGACTTCGGCATGAGTATTGCGAAGGGTTTCCGTGAACTCAAGGGACAATGGAAGCGCATTGTGGAGGAATCTACAACAATTGGCGCATTCTTACAAGAGTGCGCGCTGGTACTGATGGAACATTGCGGCGGCGCATCCGGCCCGGTCTGGGGCTCTGCATTCCGTGCCGCCGGAAAACAGGCGGGGGATCGCAAGGCTCTGACTGTTGCTGACATGGCGGCGCTATTACACGCCGCAGTGCAGGGGATACAAGAAGTTGGTGAGCGATCCTTTGGCAGAGGCGCGGTTGTGGGCGACAAGACGCTGATCGATGCCCTAATCCCATGCGCAGACGCATGGAGCGCATGTGCAAACAGCGGTACAGGATTTGCAGAAGCATTCAAAGCCGGAGCAAGCGCCGCGGTGGCGGGTGCAAAGAGCACAGAAGCCATCACCGCCCGCATGGGTCGCGCCGGAACTGTGGGCGAACGGAGCTTAGGCCACCCGGATGCTGGCGCACACGCATTGGGGATTTTGTTCACGGAGATTGCACAGGCAATGGGATAGCGTAGTTGTAAAAACGGGAGCGGCCAAGGTAGCTACGTAGGGGCGAACTGTGTTCGCCCGCCATAATTGCGGCCACTGCGGGCGAACACAGTTCGCCCCTACATAAAATCAAGGCTATTTGTCCACTCCCGTAAAACAAATTTATATTAAAAATGAGCAAGGAGGAAGTGTATCAATGAGCAAACTAACGCAAATGGACAAACGAAAAAAAGGTGCAAAGATTTTCTTATTCATCAGCGTTTGCCTCATGCTGATTAGCATGATAGGCGCATCCCTTGTACAGACAAGCGGCGGTCAGGTTCAGATCAAAGAACTTTCCTTTGAAACAGATCTGGGGTACACCATGACCGGCTGGTTATTTGTCCCGGACGGTGTGTCAGCGGAAAACCCCGCCCCTGCAATTGTGTTGAGCCATGGCATGTACAACAACAAAGCCATGCAGGATTTAAACTTCGTGGAGCTTGCCCGCCGTGGTTTTGTGGTTTTCGCCATGGATATGTTCTCCCACGGGGATTCCCAGCCAGTCATTGCAACCCCTATGGTCTTGCAAAGTATGAACCAAGGGGTTGAAATGATAGATCGCATTGCTTATGTAGACAGCAGCCGCATCGGTGTTTCCGGTCACTCCCTTGGCGGTATGAGCTCAAACGTAGCAGTTGGGATAGACAATATGCGAGAAACACCCTTGATTGCGGCAGTGTTCATCAACTCCGCCAACGCAGAATGGCGGTTTGAGGATGAATTTGCGAACATCTACGGTGCACGTCATGTTGGAATCATGGCACCCCAATATGAAGAGTTTTTCATGCTGGATGTAGATGCCGCCGGAAATATCACAGCGCCGCGGGATTTCATGCGTTACAATAACGCCCAGTCTTTCCTACACTTCGGGCAAGACCCGGCAGGACTGGGGCAACGGACAGCAGAGACCATATATCGTGAGACAATTGACGGGCAGGAAGCGATTCGTGTCATCTATAATCCCGCTATCATCCACCCTTGGGCGCATTTTTCCTCCCAAGCCACCTATGCAACCATAGAGTTTTTTGAAGCGGCACTTGGTGCGCCAAACCCAATTGCCCCATCCAACCAAGTGTGGCAGTGGAAAGTGTTTTTTAATGCCTTAGGTCTCATTGGCATTGCCATATTCTTAGTGAATTTTGTCATTCTAATGGTCTTCACGCCTGCTTTTGCATCTTTGCGGGCAAAGGAATTTGTAGAACCCCGTAAACTCAAAAAAGGCGGCAGCGCATGGTTCTTCATTAGCCTTGCCGTGGGCGCTTTGTTTGGTACATTGGTATACTTCCCGATTATGAACGCGACAGAGGCACACCGCTTTACAACAGAAACATTCCGCCAAACACAGAGTTTCGGCATTGGCGTATGGGCGCTTGTTTGCGGGCTGTTCGCTCTGTTGACCCTAGCAATCTACTATTTCACTTACGGCAAGAAAAACGGCGTTTCCTTAAAGGAACTTGGTATCTGCATGAGTATCAAGAACTGCGGAAAAACCCTTCTACTTGCACTGATTTCCATCACCGTGTTCTTTGGCTGGGTGTTCTTCGCAGACTATTTCTTCATGACAGACTTCCGCATTTGGACGGTTGCCATCCGTCCCTTTAGCGCCATTCGGGCAGTGATGGCGATTTTCCCTTATGCACTGTTCATGGTCGTGTTCTTTGTGGCAAATTCTATCTCTCTGGCCAGTGTGAATTACAACTCCATTGGCAAGAAAAAATGGGTCAACACGCTGATCGTTGCCCTCTTCAACGTGTTACCGGCAGCGATTTTGGTTCTCATTCAGTATATTGGCTTTGTCACAACAGGCTTCCTGTTCTTTGGAGACCACGCGGCTGGCGCGCAAGGCCCGTACCAAATGTTTGTGATATGGCTGTTCCCATTCTTGCTCCTGCTGACAGTGACACCTGTTATCTCACGGAAAATTTACCGCATGACCAACAATCCCTACTTACCGGGCATCATCAACGGTGTGATTATCACCATGATGGCGGCAGCGAATACCCTGACTTGGAGTTAATCGAGAACAAAAAAGGTGTGTGCATTTTCTCCAAATGCACACACCTTTTCTCAAATGCTAGACGCAAGTCACTGACTAGCGCATACCCTCATATAAGGTAAAGAGCATGTCCTCTGTAATCACAACAGGGCTATTTTTCATGTTTGGATGCTGAGACTCTTTCACAAGTGTCTGGATGTCCTCATCTGTCAAGGAAAATGACTTGAGATCCGTGAGCAGTCCCAGCGACTTCTTGAGGGAGCGAATCTCCTCCGCCAACTCCGCAACAGATTGGAAGCCTGTTTGCTGGGCGAAGTCATGCAGTCTTTCCGGCTCTCCCGTGGCGGCGATTTCTAGGAAGTAGTCCAGTGTCAACACACAGGCTTCGCCGTGGGGAAGGCCATAGCGCACAGTAAGCACATAAGAGCAAGCATGGGGCGCGCCTGTCTTGGGCTGACCAAAGGCCAGCCCTGCCAAAACAGAAGCCAGCGCCATTTGATCCTGCGCTGCTTTATCGCCCTCTACCGCTTTTGGAAGATGCTTGAACACCAGCCGCGCAGCCTGGATGGCAAGCGCGTCACAGATGGGCTGGTGGTTGATGCTCATATAGGCCTCTACCGCATGACAGAGAACGTCAAGCCCCGTTTGAGCGACTACTTTTTTCGGCACAGTATAGGTGAGCTCAGGATCAATGATCGCGACGATAGGGTAAAACGCCCCGGAGAGCATAGGCGCTTTCAAGCCTTTCAAGCCTTTCTCTTCATTGGTGAGCACACTCACCGGTGTAACCTCACTACCTGTCCCCGCTGTGGAGGGGAGGGCGATAATGGAAAGCCCGGTGGTAGGCAGCGGAACGCCTGTTCCGTGATATTTGACCACAGAATCCTCTGTCTTTGCGATCACAGCCGCCGCTTTTGCCACATCCATGGCACTGCCGCCGCCAAGGGCGACAATAAAGTCCGCGCCTGCCTTGCGAATCTCCGCTGCACACGCGTCTACACTTGTGACCGTCGGGTTTGGCTGGATGTCGTGGAACATGCCGATTAGTGTACCGTTTGAAGCGTCACAGAGCGCTTTCGCGACACCGTTTTCCGCCAGAAAGGTATCACAAACGAGAAAACCCCGTGTAAGCCCCTCGCCTTTGGCAACAGCGCTGATCTCGTCTTTCTTCCCGCATCCGAAGAGAATGCGAACAGGTTGTACATACTCCCAAGTCATAGCTAGTCTCCTTTTCTATTGTTGATTAATTAAATTTTTTAAATAATATAAAAAATAAAAACTCAGTCAGTCAAACCGCCGTCAGCAAAAAACGCTTCAATGGCGATGATACAAGCGGCTTTGTCCTCTAAAGTGAGATTTAAACAGCTCTTTTTCACAAACTGCGCCGGATCAAGCTCTGTACCCCGGGCGAAGTGTGTATGTAGGCTCTTTAGGAAGTACGCATACTCGAACATATTACCATAGAGCAAAATCCCATTGGGGTCTAGCGTATAGGTGATGGTTTTTAGGACAGAACTCAGCTTTGCACTTGCGTTTTGAACGATGGCATCGACTGCGAAGTCTCCGTCTTCCGCCGCACGAAATACAGAGGCTAGGGTCAGGTTTTCGATATGTCCGCCGGTGTACTGATAGAGAAGCGGCGTGGCTTCTGCTGTATAAATGGCGGAGACATCACCTAAAATCGCAGGCGCTGCGGAAATTGTCTCAAGACAGCCGCTTTTACCGCAAACACAGGGTTTCCCGCCCACTTCAACCATGGGGGTATGCCCAAGTTCTGCACATCTTCCGCGGTTTCCTAAGATGAGGCGGCCACCGGCTGAAACAGCGCCGCCAATGCCCCGCTCACAACGGATGAAAAGTTGAGACGCGTAGCTTTCATCTGTAAAGAAAATATGAGCGCGAAACATGGATCGGACGTTGTTATCCATCGCAACAGGAAGCCCGGTTTCTTGCTCAAACAGGCCGCATAGGGGGATATTTTTCTCATGAAACGTACCAAATGAATCAACACTCCGCGCATTTTCCACATCGACCACGCCCCGCATGGCAATCCCCAAGCCGATGATACGGGATCGGTCAAGCTTGTTTGCCGCTGTAAGTGCAAAAAGTTTGTTTGAAAGTGCCGCAACAGTTTCCGAGACAGGATCAGACCCGTGGAAAGAGACCGATTCAGAAAATACAAGCGCACCATCCAGCCTTGTGGCAGAGAGGACTGCTTCCCCGATATTTAAGGTGACACCCAGTGCGATAAACGCGTCATAGGCGATTTTAAGCGGAATTTCACGCCGGCCGGAACTCCCCTCCGCTTTTTGGGCATCTCCCTCAGAGAGAAGGCCTTCCGCGATCATTTCGCCTGTGATGAGCGTGATAGCGGCGGGGGTGAGCTTCATTTGCTCAGCAAGCCGCTTGCGAGACATTTCACCGCCCCGATGCAGTAGGTTTAAAATAATACTACGGTTACCCCGTTTGACACTGGCCATGTTATCGCCGCGCAAAACCATAGACATCCTCCTCTCTGTAGATTGTAAAATCAGCTTACTTTTTATAAGTGTATCGACTATTTCAATAAAAGTCAACCCAAAAGTTTGACTGATTCGACAATTGATTTAGTCTTTTAATTAAGGTATGCTGTTAGCAAATATCATTTGGAAAGGAGCGAATCGTCATCGAACAGTTTTGCAGAGACATTAGAGAACAGACAGTGCGATCAGTTGCGTCTATTGGCGTTGGCCACGTTGGAGGCTGTCTGTCTATCGTCGAAATTCTCGCTGTGCTCTACGACAAGCACATGCGGATTGATCCAAAGAACCCCAAAATGGAGGGCAGAGACCGCCTGATACTCTCCAAAGGCCACGCAGGACCGACTTTATATGCGACCCTTGCATTAAAAGGATATTTCCCCTTAGAAGAATTACTCACGCTAAACAAGGGGGGCACAAAACTGCCGAGCCATTGTGACATGGAAAAAACCGTGGGGATCGACATGACCACAGGTTCACTGGGACAAGGATTTTCCTGTGCTGTGGGAATTGCCCTTGGATCACAGATCAAAAAAGACGATGCCACAATCTATACCATCATCGGAGACGGTGAATCCCAAGAGGGACAAATTTGGGAAGCGGCCATGTTTGCGGCACATAAAAAGCTGGATAACCTCATCGCCTTTACCGACTACAACAAACTGCAAATTGACGGATCAGTTGCAGAAATTAACAGCCTAGAGCCCCTTGCAGACAAGTGGGAGAGTTTCGGCTGGCACACCATTGAGATTGACGGGAACGACTGCAATGCAGTTGACCAAGCAATCATCCGTGCAAAAGCCCAAACAGGGAAGCCGACCATGATTATCGCCCATACCGTAAAAGGAAAAGGCGTCTCTTTTGTGGAAGAAAAGGGAGTGGCAAACCACAACATGCCCTTTACTGCTGCGGACTTAGAAAAAGCCCTGGCAGAGATTCGAGGTGGCAAATGAGTAAAAGAGAAATGCGTGCGGTATTTGCCGACAAGCTCAGACAGTTCATGGCAGAAGATGAACGCGTAGTCGTGATTGACGCAGACCTGGCTAGAGCAAGCGGGACAATCACCTTGAGAGAACAGTTCCCCGATCGCGCTATTGACGTAGGTGTTGCGGAAGCGAATATGGTTTCCGTCGCGGCGGGGCTGGCAAGTTACGGCTTTCTTCCGTTCTGCACCACATTTTCACCCTTTGTAGCCCGCCGTGCTTGTGATCAAGTTGCCTTGTCTGTTGTATATGCAAAGCAAAACGTCAAGCTTGTGGGCACAGACCCCGGTGTGACGGCTGAACTCAACGGCGGCACACACTGCGGCCTAGAAGATATCAGCATTATGCGTAGCTTTGTAGACATGGTAGTCTTCGAGCCGGTGGACGAGACACAATTAGAGCAAGCCATGCCCCAGATACTAAACTATGACGGCCCAATGTACATCCGTCTTGCCAGAAAGCCTCAACCCGATGTATTCGGAGTGGACTATAAGTTTGACCTATTCAAAGCGGATATCGTGCAAGCCGGTGCGGATGTAACGATTTTTGCCTCCGGCATTATGGTACATGAATCCCTTGAAGCGGCGAAGCTTTTAGCGGCGGACGGTATCTCGGCGGAAGTGATCAATGTGCACACCATTAAGCCATTAGATCGTGAAACCATCCTTGCATCCGTCAAAAAGACAGGCTGTGCAGTGACGGCGGAAAACCATTCCACAGTGGGCGGGCTGTATAGCGCCATTACGGAACTCCTTTGTGATGAATACCCTGTGCCGGTGAAAGCAATCGGGATTGACAATGTATTTGGGCAGGTTGGCTCGATTCCGTATTTGATGGAAGAATTCAAGCTCCGTGCGGCAGACATTGCAGCAGCTTGCAAGAAAAGCATGGAGAGAAAGGGCTAAACATATGAAACTAGTAATTGCATCTGATAAATCCGGGTTTGTACTCAAAGAAGCCATCCGCGCATACTTGGATGAACAAGGCATCGCCTATGACGATTTGGGTACAAAAGACATCGAAAACCCATCCCCATTTTTCATCACAGCACCCCATATCGCGCCCCTAGTCGCAGACGGGACATATGACAGGGCAATCTTGATCTGCGGTACGGGTATGGGTGTGAACATCTTAGCCAACAAGCACAAAGGTGTCTACGCCGCCCCTTGTGAGAGCGTCTACGCGGCAAAAATGGCGCGTGCCATCAATGACGCAAACATTTTGTGCATGGGCGGTTGGATCATTGGTCCAGAAATGGGAATTGAAATGGTCAAAACTTTCTTAGGCACAGAGTTTTTGCAAGATCTGGAAGAGTGGCGTCAAACCTTCCTCACCAATGCCAAAGAGACAGTGACCGGCATTGAAAACGGACTGTTCAGTTAGGGAGCGTGATAGCATGAAACGAGTTGTAAAACTAGGTGTTGCCTGTCTGGTACGCAAGACATTTGACTTTGAGGCGGCAACGGAAATTTATCAAGACATCTTGGCGAAACTGGGTCAAGACAGTTCCATCGAACTAATCGCAATCGAAACGCCGGTTATCGAGCCGGAAGAGGCCATTGCGGCGGGCAAACACTTTGCCGCTGCACAGGTGGACGGCATTGTCATCATCAGCGGTACATTCCATCTGGGGCATTTGCTCCTAGAGATCAAAAAACACGCAAACCTGCCCACACTCTTATGGGGACTGCCGGAACTACCCTATAACGGCGGAAAGATTCGCTTAAACTCCGTTTGCGGTGTGAACCTCAACGCATCGAATCTGGTCAAAAGCGGATTTTCAGACTTTACTTACACCATCGGCACAGAAATTGACCAAGATTGGGTCAATGCCGTCCGCATGATCGCCGCCCTCCGGGATTGCCGCATCGGACTGATCGGCTCTCGGGCACAAGGCTTCTTCAACGTGGGCGTGTCAGAACTGGCACTCTATGAGAAGTTTGGTGTGCTTGTAGACTACTATGAGCTTGCGGATCTATGGGCTGTTGAGGAAGACCAAGCTGTTTCCGCAAAATACCTAAAGCGGGCGAATGGCTTGTTCGACACATCTGAGTGTAATGCTGAGCAAGTGACGAAAGTCGCAGCACTAGCGGCAAAACTTCAAAAGTTTGCAAGGGACAAAGGACTATCCGCCCTGGCAATCCGTTGCTGGCCGGAATTTGCCGCCGGATATGGCATATCGCCCTGTGCGGCCATGTCCTTGGTGCAAGCAGACGGCCTCATCGTCGCCTGTGAGGGCGATGTGGACTGTGCCATCACCATGCTCTGCCATCAGGCAGCGGGCGCGGAGACACCCTTTATGGCAGACCTGTCTCAAGTAGACCTGGCAGGGGATTCCGCCCTCATGTGGCACTGCGGTGTTGCGCCTTGTAATTTGACAGATGGGAAATGCACCCCAACCCTAGATACCTACTTCGCAGGCGGCAAAGGTGTGACAGCCGGATTTGTTATGCGTCCGGGCGCAATCAACATGGCGCGTTTAGATAGCATCAATGGGGAATACCGCCTCTTACAAGAGTGCGGAGAAGCCTTGCCCATGGAAAAACTGCTGTCCGGCACGTATGCAAAAGTACGCTTTGACTTGCCTATGCAAGAAGTTTTGGACAAAGTGGTATACACCGGCGTTGCCCATCATGTATCCATGGTGTACGGTGACCATTCACGAGCCTTTGAGATTTTTGCCCGCTTTAAAGATTTGGAAATTCTTTAGAGAGATCCATCTCTAAATTATTAAAATTGAAAGGAAGAAAAAAAGATGAAAAAGATTTTAGCACTACTACTGATTATGGCACTTCTCGTAGCACCACTCGCAGCTTGCGGTGGCGGAGGCGG
>Ga0131853_10004490_pt1 | contig 25015 bp, 19 predicted proteins | sample TergutLab28metaG_FD_92764 | JGI IMG/M metagenome (GOLD analysis project Ga0131853, IMG submission 92764) | Labiotermes labralis P1 segment gut microbial communities from Petit-Saut dam, French Guiana - Lab288 P1 (version 2) (version 2) | ecosystem: Host-associated > Arthropoda: Insects >...
ATCCACATCATCAATTTGATACAGTCCACATGATCACACATCACACATCCACATCATCAATTTGATACAGTCCACATGATCACACATCACACATCCACATCATCAATTTGATACAGTCCACATCATCACACATCACACATCCACATCATCAATTTGAAAAAGTCCACTTCATCACAGCCAATTTATTTGAAATTTGTAGTAAAATTATATTCCTGTTACGCCTGTATTTTGCAGCTAATCTGTTCCTGTCAGGAATAAACCAATCTGTGCTTAATTTGCTTATTTGATACTTGATATTTTGTTTAATGTTCCATGAATCCACAATAAAAACAGTAGGTAGGATATACAACATGTCAAGAGTAATACGTTATGTAAAATTATAAAATTATATAAATGTTTGGATTCAGACAAACTAATTGCATGTCATGTACATGAATGATGTTTAAAACAAAAAGGACAAAGCCATTGTGTAATGAGAAAAATACAGGAAGATATGGCTTAATGTGACTTAGCAATGTTATGATAAATAATGTGCACAGAAATTGACTTCATGACTACATACTGTATATAGTCAGATGTTCATGGTGCAGTGGTGTGGCCACCTTTTCGGTTCTGTTTTGTGGTACCATCTGACAGTGTCCGTGGTTTGTTGGCATACTGGAGGAGGAGGGGGGGATTATGGCAATAACTTATATTAGATTGCATTTGAAATGTGATGGCACACACACAGAAACCAGATTTTGTCTTTCGGCAAAAGAGATAAGTCCATTTAAATCGGCGGGGGCATCAGTTCAGTCAACTACTGGCAGCCGAGGTGTGCGCATTTGTGGTAGTAATGCGGGATACACCATGTTCCGAGGTAGCGTGAAAGGTACTGGCTACCCACTCCATTCGCCAGTTTCCCCTTCACTTCCGCTTCCGTACGTGACCGTTTGCCATCACATTTCAACTGGACTCTACAAGATTTTGCCACTAGCAGCTTAACTTTAGTTTAAATATGACAATCTTTATTGCAATATATACATTGTTTAAAAGATTTTCATTTTGAACTTTAAAATGTAGATTTATTATCAGGTAGTTGTTTCAAACATGCATATTTTACTAGCCGTTAATTATGAAAAATACACATCCTCTTAGGTTTCCTTAAAAAAATCATGTTCTCCTCTAAGCACTACCACAATGGTAAAAGCTTAAAAGTCAGATGATCACACAACTAAAAAGTACACCTTCAAAATCTATCATAAACTTACAGCAAGGTTAATTTTTAGTGCATTCACTTCCAGCAAATGTATAGTAATAGCAGTAACAGTGGCCAGCAAATGAGTGTGTGTGGAATGTAGGAGGACAGATAGTTCCCAGTGTGCAATTAGTGGTACATTATGCCCTCAGTGTAGCAGTTAAACAGTGTTGCCACTCAGATTTTGTAAAGAATGATTTCGTTTGGCTGATGGCATTACATTTCAACCCAGTTTCAGGACACAGGATTTTAAGTACATTTTTGGGTCTGTCCTGCACAACCTGATTATACAGAATGTCATTTTATCATGTCTGAGCATTGCAGCTGTCATGAGATGTGGCAAAATGTGCAGGCCTTTGTATGATATGAAGAAGCTGCTCTGCTCTCAAGGGTATGGTAAGAGAGACACCTGTATGTTGCCTGTTGGTTGTGCAACCTCAAAATATCTCTTTAAGTTGCCTGGTATTGACATGGTAATTGTGGGCACAGGTATGATGAGTCATGTGCAAAGTATCGCATGCTTGCTGTTTTGTCATGTAAGATATGTGTGTACATATACTGACTGTCATGCAAAACACACAAAAGTCATGATCTGTGCTAGACTGAATTCACCATGATTACTGTTATCTAAAACACATCTGGGATGAATCATCTTGAAGCTAGTCACAATCTTCACAGTTTTTATGAAAATAAAATGTCTTAATATGTTCCATCTTTCATGCATTTATCAGATCCAGTTCCAACTGGTAAACCGCACCGTCTGCACATCACCTACATGCCGGTTAAAAACTCACCACGTCACTGTATCAAGCTTCACTCTGCAAGGAACTAAATGATATTAAATCCCAAGATTGTACTAATTACCAGTTTTTTACCTATTTTCATATTACTTATGTAATTTTAACTGAAATTATAACTTTCAATAGTTCTGAAGTAATGGCGACACAGCTACCCACATTTGTAACTTTGTATTCTTGTAATAACAACATCACCCTGAAGATGGCTTCAGTAGCAGCCAAAACATGTTGGTGAGAATTTAGTGACTAAAAGAAAAATGTATTTTGTAATTAGTATCATATAGACATTTAGGTTAAAAATCAGACTGTTGAAGTATGAACTAGGACAGAATTAATGTGTTCGTTTATGATACCAACTAAATGCACCACATCAGATACGTACGTATGTACGTATCAATGGTAAAGACACAACACCAACATGTTTCAGTGAAAAAATACCATCATCAGAGAGTATGACGTGCTGATATTAAAACCAGCTGCGAAAAGTAATATCGTTTCATGGTTTGTTCTGAAATTGGTATCAGTTGTGTATAAAAGGAATATGTGTGCTGTTTGAAATCTCAAAATTAAATGTGTTTAAAAACACTTTTTTTTTTCAGTACATACAGTTTTTACAGAATAAAATGATAATCATGTTTGGCAGTAATGTTCTTCTAGTCCGCAGCCTTATATATTAAAGCATCTAGTACAGTTCTCAATCCAAGTGGACCGTGTGCCTGTATTGGAGTTGTATAGTGTACCAGAGCGCACTGTGTACCAACCTGTAGGTGGTGGTGATGATTGTTAGAGTGAACAGTAACATGGTGATTAGCAGCAGCTGAAATTAACATACACTACATGCTCTCCTGCTGTCTTTTGGTGAATAGACCTAGTTGTTAGTGTACTGATTATTTTTTGTTTCAGTATAACTGACAGTAGTCAGGATCCATTCCATGACCATTTGGATATCAATATGGTACTATTATCTGCACTTGCTATACGCTGTTCTATTTTCTGTAACAGGAACTTCTATGGCAGATCTGGAGTATGTTTGGCTCTCCATATCACACCTGAGAAACCAAGTGGCTGGGAATATTCTGTCTTTGTATTCCTATGTAAGTTAATATTCAGTTTCAATGTATACAGGCAAGGTAGAAGAGAAAAGGTCAAATTCTCTCTGAGTTTAAACTTGTGCCATAAAGATATGTTGCCATTATAGAAAAAGTCATTAACTGACATTGTAGCAAAGTCAGTGGCTCATAGAGGACTGTTTTTAATAATGTTATGGTGTCTTTAACTGCTAAAATGTGTGAAATGTGTGATGTAAGCTTCTGAACCACAGAGCAGAAATCTGATTTTATTTCTTCTTCTTAATCATTGTCTAATTGTGTACTGTGGTTACTAACATAACCCTGTATCATCACTCCTAAATATAACCTGTCAAAAAAGTTACATCTGTCATAGTGTAAAGTCAAAAAGAAGTTTCTGCATGAACATTTCATAAAATTAGTGTTATTACGTACACAGTTGTAAAGAGTCAACTAGCTCATTTGAAAGTTGCAAGAATATATTCATGGAGAAATCTGCAAATGACATTTCAATCCACTTGATAATTCATGGAATTTTACATCAGCTTCATGTAACTGGTCCTTCATCCCCCAACATAACTGAGCGGTGCCGTAATTATGAAATTCTAAATTGTGATGTGTATGATTTATATTCCAGTTCTCAACTTAATATCTTTCTCAATCATTGCTCTTGGATACTTGTGGATGTATGTTGTGGCTCGAACGACTCAGCAGGCTGTGCACAAGGAGCAACGCCCATCCGATAGTGCTATGGCTCGGCGCATGACCCTCATAGTGGCTACTGATGCTGCATGCTGGATGCCTATCATTCTTCTGGGAGTTCTTTCACTGGGTGGAATCACTGTACCTCCACAAGTAAACACAGTTTTTTGTTCTTTGAGATTCTGAAATATGCTTATCATCCTAATTCATATTTTTCAGCATATTTGAAAGTTCTATAAAGAATAAAAGTTTCAATAAACCTACTATAATAGAGACAATAAGGTTAAGTGGATTGCATTGGTTTGGGCATGTACAGAGAATGGAAGAAAATAGAATTCCCAAAAGGGTGTTATATATGAATTTGGGAACAACAAGATTGAGAGGTAGACCAACAAATAGATGGCAAGATGAGGTGAGAGAGGATGGAAGAATAGTTGGTGGAAAAGGGTGGCAGGAAAAAGTACATAACAGGGAGGAATGGAAGAAGCTGCTGAGAACAGCAAGGAATCGTCGCACTCTGCATGTGCCAATGGAATGAATGAGGAATTTATGTAAAGAATAATGCAGAAATTCTCATACTGAGCAGTAAAGAAAATGTATATGTGAATGTGGCTCAAAATCACAATGAGCAATAGGGTTATAGTATAGTGATGTGTACTAAATTATTGCAGGGTATTGGGGGGTTTAAGTGTCTAGGTAGAAGGCTAACAAATAGTTCATGACAGTATAAGAATGCATTCTGGAAATGCTTGTCATATTTCATGTTCAAAACTGCTAATGTCCGGACTACTTCGTGTCGAACGGGATATGATATTGCTGTTTGTTTAGTACGGATGTGAAAAATACTCCCTCTCACTGAGTGAAGAACATAAATTTTAAAGAAAATCTTTTAATTTGAATTCTTAATTCTTAGGTATATTTATATAAATACACATATATCTAGATGTAGTGACAAATTCTGCTTCCAGTTATTCTTTAAATTTTGTATTGTTATTTATTATATTGTATTGTGTGGATGTCCATATATTATAAGTTGTGTTGTAAATTCTAATCTGTAACTGACGTGTCCAGTGTCACATATGTGACTAAATGGATGAACAAATAAACCAAAACAAACCAAATTAAATATCTGAGTATTTCAAAACAGATAAACATTTGGAACTAAATTGCTGGATAAGTGAGCAGTTTAGGACATTACATAATGAGAAACTTCATGTTTTCTTGGTTTACCATGTACAGGTAGTCTAGTGTTTCAAGGATAGCGAAATGTGGGAGGTACAGTGGTCTGTGAGGAGAAGAGGAATGCGTGCAGAATTCTGTATAAAAAACTTTGTGAAAGTCAGTCACTTGCAAGGTCAAAAACGGGTAAGGGAATCTCATTAAGTTATATAAGCTGTTGATGTGAGTGGAACTGGCTGAGGTTCATCTCTCATGACAGGCTGATTACAGTAGTGAACCTAACCACAAAAGCTGGTAAATTTCATGAGAACGGCTGCCACCTTTTCAAGATGGTCTTTGCAACATGAAATTGATTACATACTTCATACACACCATTTTAATATGTTAAATATGGCAGGAGGTATTTAATTTTACTATATTCAACTGTGTTAGGTACAGAAAAGCTTTAAAACTTGACATCAATCATAGGCAGTAAAACTAAAATTAAAATTAAAATTAGAATCAACATTTTGAAACTTCTCTCAAAATTGTTACTGTTTATTTTGTGCTAGTACACTCTTCTGCGCCTGTATTACACTTAGCCAGGGCAGGTGGTGCACATTGTATTTTACTTATAGAAAGAAATTTGCCCATGATGCATATGTGACAAAAGGGGAGCAATGTGTACTTCAGGTTGTCTCATAAAATTGGAACTCTAGAATTCAAAGATCCCATCTGTTATTAATTGAACATTGGTTTAGTGTTACACCAGATTTGCATACAGTATTTCTTCATTTTCTGTTTGGCTTTTGTTGAAGGTATTTGCATGGGTTGCTGTATTTGTCCTACCACTGAATGCTGCTGTGAATCCTGTCCTGTATACCATCTCAACAGCACCATTCCTGGGACCTGCACGACGAGGTCTGAGGACATTCAAGCGTTCCTTCAAGCTCTCACTGACAACAGACCAGCGCCGTACGTACTCCTCCACACTGGGTAAGGTCATGCATGACAGGTCCACTGCATGTTCTGAGATGTGGACCTTAGGCAGAATTTTGTAATGGGTGGGAGGGATATTCAGTCAGTTGGCCCTTGTCTCCCTTGTCACTCATGACAGGACTAATTCACAAATAACTATAGAAACCCTGAACATTAATTTCTGAATTATGTGACACAGTATTTAAATCTTACAATAATTAAGAATATTTGAGTGGAAAATATTAAAGAAAATTTTTGGTCCAGTACAAGACAAAAATGGAATTTGGAGAATCAGAAAGAACCATGAACTGAATGAACTCATAGGAAGTGCAGACATAGTAAGATTTATAAAAAGCAGAAGAATGGCCTGGCTAGGACACGTGATGTGGATGGATGGAGGGAGAATGCCTAGAAGAATATTAGAATGGAAGCCAATAGGTAGGAGAATCAGAGGAAGACCAAGGAAAAGATGGATTGAAGACATTGAAGAAGATATCCAGACGATGGGAATAAGAGGGTGGAGAAAATTGAGTAAGGAAAGGACGGAATGGAAGAAAATCACTGAGAAGGCTAAAACCCATAGTGGGTTGTAACGCCAACAAAAGAAGAGGAGAAGAAGAAGTATTTAAATCTTATTAGTTTCTGCAGCTTTCATTTGAAACATTTTAATGTAGTGATTATTGAATGAAAAATTACTTATGACTAGGCATTGTGATTAGCCTTTCAGCAGTCATTTTTATCTCCAGTTTCAGTGTCAAGTATAATGATACAGTGTAAAGGCCAGTCAGGTATACAACAAAGCCAAGATTGCATTTGAAAAATATATACACACTGTTTCAGTGCGCTTTTCCGCTGTGGTGCCATTCAGGTACGTAACACATTCCTTGTGTCAGCATAACTTACTCTTACACAGTTGACAGATATGCTCACTGTATTTTGTGAGGTGTGAGGTTCTGACAGGAGTGTTGCTGAAGTTGCAAGTCTTTTGATATGTTATGATGTGTTGTCGACTGGTAAGAGGGATCTTATGTGTATTGGACCGTGCATCATCTTGATATTTGAATAAAGATTGACCAGCTAGATGACACTTGCTTTATTATCTACTGCTCAACATGTTTCAGACGTATTAACATCTGAAACATGTTGAGCAGTAGATAATAAAGCAAGTGTCATCTAGTTGGTCAACCTTATTCAAATGGTAAGAGGGATCTTTCAACTCTTCACAGCTCAGCACAGTGTAACATTCCAGAAGGCTTAATTCTTTACTCATTCTATTCTCAGTTGCTCATGACAAAAGTTACGACCTTGGCAGTAGGTGCACAGTTTCACATTGGACAGAGAGGGATTTATAACCAGAGACCTATGTATTCTGGTTGAAGAAAGTGTATAGTTCAGTGACATGTTTGAACTGATTGTATTATTACAGTATTTTTTGTTTTGTTTTGTTCTATCCTGTTGTAGCCATGTGTTAAGTTGACTTCATGCTTGTTTGTATTATAAAGTGAACAAGTTTGATTTTCGTGTGATCGTCCATCTTTAATGTGAAATGACGTGTGAGACCAACTAGATGCAACAAATTATGGTTTATTAATAATCCATTAGTTCGACATGTTTCAGACACCATTATGCCCATCTTTGGGAGTGCTAGACTGTATGTTACTGCATATGGTTTTCAGCACTGTGTAGAGGGTGTTATGTGAATAGTCGCATAACACCCTCTACACAGAGCACACGGCCTGCTTCCCAGCTTCCCAAGACTCCAGCCAGCACATCTACTGCTGAAAACCATATGCAGTAACATACAGTCTAGCGTTCCTGAAGATGGGCATAATGGTGCCTGAAACATGTTGAGCTAATGGATTATTAATAAACCATAATTTGTTGCATCTAGTTGGTCTCACATGTCATGTCATATATAGTGAACACTTTGCAGATGGCTAGCTGTGGAAAGAAGAACAAATGCATTCACAGTGAAGCTAGGGAAATAATCAGTTGTGGAAACGAAATGGCAATAGAGTAAAATTCCTTTAATCTGGCTACTGATAATCCAGAATTCCTGATAGTTCAGCACTTGAGGAAAATATTTTCCAGACCTTATCTCTGACTGGAAGTTTTGCTTTGACTGTATCTTGTGTTATCTGCACTTTATTGAGCCCACTGAGCTATTATAATGGCTGCAGAAGATCCAAAGTTGAGTAAACAAGTTACTGCTGGCAAGAGGAAATGGTACCAGTAACAATTCTTCAGAAACTTTAAGTAATTAGGATGAAGGATGACTGAAAAAGGTGAAAGCCAAAGTGTGGTTATGGCCTTGTATCACACTGGATTAATGTGAAATGCCAACTTGATGCAACAAGGTAATTTTATTGATGTATTCTTAGCTCGACATGTTTCGGGCACATACGGCCATCATCAGGAGCATTAGATGTTAAGTTGCAGCATATGGTTTTCTGCACTGTAAAGAATGAGATAATGTGAAGTGTGTGTGTGTAGTGGCTGTACGCTGCGTTATGTAGGTGTTTATCAGTGCGTTCTATGGAGTATTGTACAGGTCTGTTTGTGTGGGGACTGGAGGTTTGTGGTCACCAGGTTGTGGGAGGGGTGTGTGTAGCGGAGGTTCGTGGTGGAGGTTTAAGATGTTGGAGGTTGTGTGTGTTTGTGATCAAGTCTCTGCGTAGGTTGTGGGTGTTTCGTGTTGTGGTTAGGTTAGATAGTGGCAATGGGTGTGTGGTGTGATTAAAATACTTTTCCGTGCTATTTATAAATAAGTTTTTACATACCCGAGTTTGTGGATGTTGCATCAAGTTGGCATTTCACATTATTTCATGACAAAGATGCGCGGTCAAACAACCCTCAAGATCACATTGGATTGTCTACTGTTTATGATACAAAGAAACACAAAGATCAGTTATAGTTGCTTATGGTATCAAGTGAAAGTGTGAAGGGCCTTTTCAGGTTACATGTACTGAAAAAGCCTAAATGAGTGCAATTTGTTAAAATTTTGTACAGGCGGTCTATGGCAGTGTGCACAGAAAGAAAACTTGTCACTGGGCCTGTGATAATTGAAAATATTTAGTCTTTTTATTATGAAATGAAAATAGCAGACAAGTGCATATTCTCTGAGGGCTGTCTGTAATACTTAGTAACTGTCTAATAATACAAAATCTGGTGCCTGTCAAGTCCCATTGTTGCCACATTAAGGGAATTATACTGTAATTATGAAATCCATTACTGTTCTTGAGTCTGGTTAGATAATTATTATGTGAACTTCATCAGTTGAATTGTTATTGATGACTGCTAGTCTAGTAACATTAAATCAAAACTGTCATGCAGTCCCTAGTATACATGATCACCCTTTTTAACTTGGTTGTGCTGAAGTGCTCAGTCCGGTAGATGATCCTCTTTCAGGAAACAGGTGTGGTTCACCGAATCAAATGTAGTTTTTATTTCCTTTTTTACTTGTTTTATTTACTCAATTTATTCTTGATAAAATGAAAAAAAGTTGCGCTGTTATCCAGTTAAACCACTAAATCATTTTTTGTTAAAATAACACAGCCACTTGTACTCCCTCACTCACAACGCTCTCATATACGACTGTTTTCCTTACTGGACTGCTAGCATCCGCTGTCCGCTGCTAATATTTTCTCATTTAACAAAACACGCACTGTTATCCAGTTAAACAACTAAATCATATTTTATTAAAATAACACAGTCACTTGTACTCCCTCCCTCAGAATGCTCTTGTATGCAATGGCTTTCCTTACTGGACTGCTAGCATCCGCTGTCCGCCTACTGACGTTTTCTCATTTAAATCTCTCCCCGTACAACCCCTCCTACCTATCGCCAACAGTTCCTGAACATGCGTTGACACACCGTCCGGAACTGACTCCAGCAAACCTAATAAACAACTATATAAAAAATGTTCGGCCACACTAGGTAGTTACTTTACTGGCTATTCTATACCTGTAAGTGAAGAACAAACTAAATAAAAATTGTATTAACTGAAACAAAGAAGGTTCAGCTGTTAACAAACCTGTGTGACATACACCATTGCTGTGTGTACAGTGAAAAACTCCTGATGATGGACAGAGGAACTGTCCAAAACATGTAGAGTTTTATTCCAAAAATAAATTTCAGAAATTAATGCATCTAGTTGGTTTTATTATAAGAATTCATTATTACTATAATACTTTGTGTAGGTCCCTTTATTGACTCCTACTACTACTCACACACAGCATACAGCACGGTGCCAGCAGTGCATCCAGCTGCCACTTCTCTGTGCAGCAAGAAATGGTCCACTGTCTGTGTTATAACATTTCTTATTAGCATCACAATGTGAACTGCTGAAACGTGCATTGTCTGTTGATGTGGCTGTGCAAAGTGGTGTACATTTGTTATTGTTGCATGTAATCCAGTCTCATGGAGCAGTTTTAATGCAGTGTAGTTTCTTTTATCTACCAAATTCAAAAGAACTTTACCATAATTACATGCAATATCAGGGCAACCGGGATAGCTCAGTGGGTATAGTGACTGTTTATGGCTGGGCAACTGATGGCATGGGAAAGAGATATTTCTGTCCTAAAAAGCATGTATACCAGCACTAGAAGCATTACAAGCTATAATTTGGTGATTTGCCTGTGGATTCACTGACCAGGGGTTTTCTCTTTGCCACTGTCTGGCCTTGCGGCCCATTTCCTGTGGGTGATAGGCTTTTTACCCTCAAGATAAATTTAACAGGGTGTGAAGCCGGCCATTCACCTTCAACTGTTTCTGTAGTTATCTGTTGTTATGTAGAATTTTTGGTTTATAATATGGCACCAATTAAAAATGTACTGTCTTATACTTCATCATCATCATCATCATCATCATCATCGTGTTCCTGAAGGGTTATGCATGTTTCGTGTTCCTTAATCCTCAAGATGAAGTTGGTCCATCCATCTCTTCCTCGGTCGTCCTATGTTCCATCGTCCTTTTGGTGTATATTGTAGTGCTTGTTTTGGTAGTATGTTTGTGTCCATTCTCTGTACGTGTTGGAAGTGAAGCTTGGGTACTGAAGAAAAGAGAGGAACAATGTTTAGAAGCAGCACAGATGAAATTTTTGGGACACTTACTGTCTTATACTTTAAATCCATAAATCCATGGTGTTGAATTATGTCTGTTTAAGACATTTATATGATATCAAATTATCCATGCTTATAAGTTCGAGGTCTGTCTTAGAACACAATAAAACATGAAGTCTGAAACATTCCTGTGACAGATCTGAAGATGGTCCGTGGAATTAACGTAATCATTCAGTGTGATGTATGTAAAACTTCTGTATGTTACGTAGAAATAAGAGCTGCATCAAACTGGACCCTTGTGTAGTTTAACTTATTGCTAACACACAACTGAATGCTACCCATTCACCCGTATACAGTAATGCTGTCATTTTGTGTAGGTTCCACATATGCAAATAACTGCAGTCATTGTAATCTGGACTGCTCCCTGTATCCAAAGCTGGAACAGACCAATGGGATGCTGCAAAGAGATATGGAGAACTGTCGGTGTTGTGATGTGGGTGAAGTGGACAATGAAGATGATACAGAGAATGAAGCACCTTTATTTTCCCTTACCAAAAGGTAAATTTTTGATTCTGCTTGTGTAATAATCAAAGAAGGCCAGAGTTTCACCTTGTCTCTGGGATCACGATCGAATCATTTTGAGGTCAGATTGATACTGATTACTGCCATTGCTCCTAATGCCCTCTGTGGAGTAACATTTTCCTTATGCAGAAATAATTATATATATTTATTTATTTATTTCCCCCCCCCCCTGAAGTAAGAGGGAGTGAGACTCATTACACATTGATCAGTGAATGTTGCCACCAACTGTTAATGCCTTGGAGCAGACCATTTTTTTTAAATGACCCCATTAGCATGAGACACCAACTCTGATTTAGTTGCATGGCGTTGCGTCTTTGGACCCAGATCTCACCACGGATCCGTGACAGCTGAAGTGTTTTGCAATAGTCCATTGTTTAAATGACCATAGTGACAGGAGACATATTTAGCAGTTATGATGCTAGTGTGACCGTGCATCATTGGTACAATAATATAAACAACCAATTCGATGCAACAATGATAGTTTATTAATATCTTCAATCAGCTCTTTCAGACGATAGTTTTGCCCATCCTCAGGAGCACTAGACTGTGTTTACGGCTTGTGGTATAATGCACTGGCGATGCTGCCAGCAGGCAGCATCGCCAGTGCATTATACCACAAGCTGTAAACACAGTCTAGTGCTCCTGAGGATGGGGGAAACTATCATCTGAAACATGTAGAGCTGATTGAAGTTATTAATAAACTATCATTGTTGCATCGAATTGGTTGTTTATATTATTATACTTAAAAGCATTTGTCATCAGAAGTGAAAGTTGCATTGGATCTTATAAGAATGAGTGGACATGCAACTGATTAATACTGAAGATTTTATTTCTGAGTTTGAAGCCAAGCCAGCAGTGCGGAATTTGCCTGTGGAACAGAATAGTGGCAACATTTACAAGTCAAATGCTTCGCAAGAAGTAATAGTAAAATTTCATTTACTTTCCAGTAAGAAAGTGACTGAATAAAAAAGAACCATATTGGTATGTTAACTTTGTTCCTGTTCATTTCTTTACATTCTTTTAATTAGCATGAAATCTTATTTGACTTATGTTGCACTTGACCTTCATCACTTAACAAAACAATTCTCATATTGATGACAAACATTATCAGTAGTTCTTCCATCTTGTATTGCATTAGCTGGCATGTCATAGAAACCTTCAACTATTAAGGTATCCTCAGAATTGTAGCCATTGCATTCATGTAAAAAACTGTAAAGCAGACAGCAGTTTTTACATTGCCCTCAGCGAAGTCCAAGGTAATGTGAAGAGTTCTATGGAAAAAAATCTCCATTTGTTTGCAAGAATCATGAAGTGCTGTTACTCTTATGGTCCGGGGATCGAATCCCAGTGGGGGGGCGAGATTTTCCGCACCTGTCCATAACAGCCCTGGGGCCCACCCAGCCTCCTGTACAATGGGTACTGGGTCTCTCCCAGGGGTAAAGAGCGGCCAGGGCGTGACGCTGACCCCTCACTCCTTTCTATTGCCATGGTAAAGAAAGAGTAGAACTATACCTCTACTCCCCCTATGGGCTGTACAGAGACTCAGTGCCTGTACAGTAGAACTATACCTCTACTCCCCCTATGGACCGTACGGCCTGTACAGAGCCTCAGTGCCTGTACAAGGGTGCACTTTACCTTTTTTTACCTTATGGGAACGTTCAGCACACTGTCCTATAATTTCTTACAAGGTTTGTGTAAATTGCTTATCAGGCACTGCGCTGTAAACTCTGAACATCAATTTACAATGAACAGTAATACCAGTCGCATACTGCCAGTAAAGCAGCACCCAGAAATTATAATTATGTGAGACAGAAGTGTCATCTGTTGGTTTCATTTCATACTTCTGATGTGCTTTCCATTCGTTGCTGCTCTGTGGTTTGGAAAATTTTAACTTCTTTCATAACCTTCAGGTAGGAAAGAATGTTTTAAAGTTTGCCACATTGCTTCACAAACATGACACACAACTACACCAACTTCAGATGTTTAGTATTATTCATACTGCACAATGTAATTGTAGTTATATATAAATATATATATACATACATATATGTATAAGAACAGATGCACATAAAATGTGTAGAATTGCAAGTTATCTATATACATAATCTTTCTTAAATGCTTTGCCAAATTTTTGCCATCCTCAGGGAGATAATAACACAAAGGAACTATTGAGCTTTATAGTATATAATAAATGACCTTGTGGTCTTTAAATTGGCCAAAATTTAGGTGCTGATTTTAAAATATATTAAATGAGTGTGTACACTAAACACCTTCCGTTAAAACTCAAGGCGATTGGTGTGTACTTTACAATATCTAGATGCGGTATATGCACCATGTACTTTGCTCACTAAGAAATAAATGTCCTTATTGAACCATGGTTTTTTTCCTTGATTGTTAAGTGCACTGTTGGGATTTATCTTGTTCTTACAATCAGGTCTACAATTGTAATTATTGTGTAAGCTTTTGAATACACACCATACCAAACACAACAGCTGTACCACTGTTGTGGACATATATGCTGCCTCCGTTTTTGAGCTATGAGTGACACATCAATTGTCACACTTGTTAACCACAAATCATTACATTAATAAGCTCATAGCTTTGTTTCATCTTCTCAATCCTGAAGAAAGAGGCGCAATGTTTATCCAAACATTGATGGTGTCTATATTCACTGACAGTGCTTATATCCACAAGATGATGCAGTGAACATTGATTGCCATGAACATCTCAAGTGTTGCGTAATTTCAATTGCTTTCCTCAGGTTGTGTTTGAAATCAGTGGCGACCGAGGGGGTGGTTTGGGGGGTTCAGACCCCCCCCCCCCTGCACGAAATTCCGAAGGCCCTCCAAAATCATGCCAAACTCAACCCCATTGTGAAAACTGTTAAAAATTGTTGAATTTAGGATGTCAACACCGCAAGATGTTCAGAAAAGAGGCAGTAAAATTCTAAAACTACCGCCGGTTCGCAGTTTTTTTACATTAGCAGTGACAAATAAATTGGTTGTCATCATAAATAGTCTTAAAGTACCAAAAATTAAGAAAATTTTTTACTGTATGAAATGGAATTTCTTGTACCAAATTACAGCTGCCTCCAGAATCCCTGACTAGGGGGCTACCGCCCTCAGATCCACGTTCTCTCTGTCCTCAACAGAATTTGTTGAACCCCCCCCCGAACAAAATTCCTATGTACGCCACTGTTTGAAATGTATGGTGTACCAATATCTCACATAACATACCATGTAATCTTTATGGAAGCTATCCCATTATGATAGTTACTAAATAAACTACACTTATTCAGTCTAACACAACACAGGTTTATATTAATTCAAAATGTTACCTTTATGTGTGTGCCTTCCCAATTAAAATACACAAAGTCAAAGAAGAATTTTAATACGAACTCTTACTGCAGTACATGAGGACCTAAATCTAATAAAAATCTTTATATGCACATTTTAAAAATTATTTAGCTCTTATTCTTTTATAAAGAGAGATAAAAAACAATTGAACATTTTTGAAAGGAAAGTGTATAGAAGAATTTTAGGCCCAGTATATGACAATAAAAAAGAAAATTGGAGGATATTAACCCTTAACCCACTAATGTGGAGAATATGGTGATAACCTAATAATGCCAGCAGATGGCATATGGGATTTAACTTGGCATATAAAGGATTAACCAATAAAGAAATTTATGTAAGAGTTAAAAATCCTACTATAACAGAGACAGTACGATTAAATAGATTACGTAGGTTTGGGCATGTACAGAGAATGGAAGAAAATAGAATTCCCAAAAGCGTATTATATATGAATTTGGGAACAACAAGATTGAGAGGTAGACCAAGAAATAGAAGGCAAGATGAGGTGAGAGACGATGGACGAATAGTTGGTGGAGAAGGGTGGCAGGAAAAAGTACATAACAGGAATGGAAGAAGGTCCTGAGAACGGCAAAGAATCGTCACATTCTGCACATGCCAATAGAATGAATGAATTGTTATTTCATATTTAATGTTTTAACATTATAAAATACAGTGACTGTAAACAAGGGACCCCTTAGATTCTTATTATATCTTATTTTGTAAGATTTTTGTTTTGACATGACTGAAGATGGCCTAAGTACAGGCCGAAACATGTAGCACACATATAAGGCGCAATTAAAATGAACCTGTGTTATTTTAGGCTGAATAAGTGTAGTTTATTTACCTTACCATGCCTGCTGGCAGACATTGAAAAGTATAACATTCTTTTTTTGAGCATGTGGTACACCTGTGAACAAAGAACAGTTCACAAAAGGAGACAGTATACATTTTAAGCCTGCCACTATGATCATTTCTGCAACATGTACGTCAGATGTACAGAGTGAGGCAGAAAGCATTAGAAGATTAATAACTATAAAATGAACACTTTAATTGAAAAATAAATCATAACTAGCTGAACAGCGGTAAGCAACGTGGAAAAGCATTATGTTTTCAAGTCACTTTTTGAAGATAATATCACTCAGTTGAGCTCCATTGGAGGTAAGGCTGAGGACTACGCTGAAATGCATGTGCCACTTGGCGCACATTTTCCAGCGTTCGTACAGTTCGAGGGTGACCAGGAGGCTTCTTGTTGACAATGGATGCAGTAGTCCTGAATTGTGTAACCCAATTCAATATTGTTTGGCATGTCGGTACCTTTCCATTCCTCCCAAAGTCAAAATGTTTCAAAAAACACGCTGCGTTACAGTAGCGGAATCATTGTTTTTAAAAAACGTTTCCACAGCCAACGCTCGATGCTCTTCCACCCAACTGAAGGCTTCAAACCACTCTACCCAGCGATGTGTGTTTCACCGCGCCACCTACAAAGATGTCTACATGGCGCTAAATTTAAATTGTCTAATTGTTTCTGCCCCACCCTGTATGAATGTCATGAACAAACAGCTATGTTGTGACATGAGACCATGGAAGGTTGTAGCAGCACAGTAGGGATTAAAATTATTTTATTTTAGACATCAGACAACACAAAGATGGAGGTCAGGGTCCTGCTGTAACGCTACCAGTGCGGCACAACATTTGACACCTGGTTCTACACTTCTCTGGCTGTCTGGTAACTGTCGGCATGGCAGTTCAGGTATTGACACAGCGGTCTCAGCTCATGGCGAGATTGTCCCACTTCGATGCCTAAACAGCGAATCCTGCGATAACAAGAGCAAGTGACAACTCATGGCTAGGGGGAGGGATAAACGAGGTAAGGACAGGTTACGGCAACTGTACGACTGAGCCAAGCAGTTGTGCCATGATTGTGATTCTGAAGTGTGTGTCAGAAGATACAAGAGGACCAAGTTAGAAAGCACAAGTCAACTAGCACACCAGAAGAGACTATTCTCTCATGCTACAAAATTAACTTCTTGTTGCTCTGGAAATAAGAGGAGTCAGCGTATATCACAGTCCTTTGTTGTGGTTAGACATTAATGGAAGGAAATGAAAGGATTTAATCCAGTGTTGTGATGTGCGATTTGTGAACTCAGTATGCATACAAATAAACATGTTGGTGAGTGATTCAGAATAAGAAGAAAATGTGCTGAACGTTGTACAGACATGAAGAAAAATATGCAATACCAAAGCATGTTTTCATATCCCAAACCTCCTCATCCACTGCAGACATACTCTCTTCCCATAGTGTGATTTTTCCACACAATATGGTTAATTACTTTATGTTATTTGATATACAGACAAATAAACTTTGGCACTGAAGCCAGTATGTGAACACTGTATTTTCATATGTCATGCATCTACTGGAACAGCAAGATGTTAGTGAGCTCTCCGACATGTGACAGTGGGGGACGGGAGAAAATAAAATGCTCACAGGCACTGATGCCAGGAAATGACACCCAACATATGGTCATTTACATGTACTTAGGTCAGTAATTGGACGTGCTGGGGTACAAGGTAATGAGATCGCTGACAAGCTGGCAAGGGACGGCTGTGTTCTAAAGTTGGTCGGACCTCAGCTGGCCTTGGGAGTCTCTAGGCAGGATATACGAAGAAGGATTAGATGTTGGTTGGTTAACCAGCATTGGATATTGTGGAAAGGTCTTGGTGACACCCAAAGACAGGGTCAAGAGTTAATTTTGGGACCCTGCCTGGGTGCCAGGGCTAGGTTTCTGTCCTTTAACAGGACAAAATCCAGGGCTGTTACTGGCCTTCTCATTGGACATAATACCCTGAGGAGACATCTTCACCTAATGGGGCTGTCAGGCAGTCCATTGTGTAGGAGGTGTGGAGCAGAGGATGAAACCTTAGCCCACATTCTTTGTGAGTGTGAAGCTTTGGCTTCTCTTAGATGTGCGTATCTGGGCTCCTACTTGCAGCCAGAGGACATTTAAGAGTATAAGTCTGGGGGCCATCTGGAACTTTAGTAAAGCAACATGGGCTACCATATATCAATATGGGACACAAAGGGCCCGTCAATTAAGGCCCAGGTGCATCAGGACCATAAAATCACGAACCTAATCGCAAATCAATCAATCAATCATAGGTCATTAATGCTCTAGTTTCATATACTTTCATTCATTGTTGCACCGTGCATTTGACTTAAATTCACTTTTTATTTCACCAACATATGCACTTGTAAATTGATCGATATTAATGTTAACACATTAAAACATTAAAAGATAAAACATTATGATATTAAAACTCCAACATGTTTCGGTTTTTTATATGAAACCATCATCAGGGGGCAAGTTCGTACCTAATAAGTTTGCTTTTAGCTTTTTACTTCAAAAACAACTATAGATTAAAAGCAATTTTATTAGGTACGAACTTGCTCCCTGATGATGGTTTTATATAAAAAACCGAAACATGTTGGAGTTTTAATATCATAATGCTTTATCTTTTAATGTTTTAATGTGTTAACAATAATATCGATCAATTTACAAGTGCATATGTTGGTGAAATAAAAAGTGAATTTCATATACTTTTTTGTAAGGATTCTGGTGGTTTCAACAAGTAAAGAGATTATGTTCACAGTGAATAGAATAGAAAAGTATGAGTGTGGATATTTTAATCCTGTTAGTCACTAAGGTTTGATTACTCACAACAGTGTTGAAGAAGAATCAAGTTTTCTTGGCTATGATGTCATGTACTGTGTGCAAAAGACCTGAATTGCTGTATTCACTGACTTCCCTCATTCTGTCAAAACCCCACTAAAATAAACAACCAGGCCACCTGGAAGCCACATGTGAAATAACAGCATGTTTGTACATTCACTTTGTCTACAAAATAAACCAAACCCATGGTGCACAAAAACAAACCTCAGTCTGTAAGACAAAAGGCAATGTTATAGCTACAGAATGGATGAGGAACAATTTATTTATAGAAGCCATAGATGAACAGCTTATCCAGTAGAGGGAATGGCTACTATTTCAGTGGCCAAGGTTCAGTTCTTGGCAGGGGTGGAACTTTTCTCTTGAAAATATACACATGAGGCACCAGTGAGCTGGAGTAATTGGCTAGGCTGGAAGCTGGATGGTCTGGAATTCGAATCCCAGTGGGAGGGTGAGAGATTCCTCTGTACTCAAAATTATCCAGATCAGCTCTGGCACCGACCCAGCAACTTACTCAGTGGGGACCGGGGTAAGGATAAGAATGAGTGGAGCCATACGTCTACTCCTGTATGCCTACATGGCATGGACAGGGACATATATTCTGTACTTTACCTTACCCAGACTGGCTCTTTACCGATGAGTGCAGAGATAGAAGGTTCGAGCCGCCTTCTGTATCTGATGTAGTCAACACACTTAACAGTTTTGCACTTATTTAATTTTAACTAACATTCCCTGAGGATATAAACTGTAACTCATTAGTGTAACTTTATATTAAATCAGGAATTAACAAATTTTTCAAAAGTCTAGATGCCTTCTTAAAATTCTAGGTGCCACCTCAAAATTCTAGGTGCCACCTAAAATTTCTAAGGGCCACCTCAAAATTGTAGGTGCCGGAAGGGTGGCATGAGACAAGTTCCATCCTGAGGACCCACATATAGTACGCACCCGGGTGACCTGGCACCCAAGATTTGTACACCGTTATTAAATGATTCTGCTTTTACACTGCAGCTTCTGTGAACCTCAAACAAATAACAGCATAAACTGGACACCTGGTATAAAATGTCATATAAGACATAATGATGTGGAATGAAATCAGTTTCCGTAACTGGCATAAACTAATCGGTACTAATGTACAGCATGTGACCAATCACAGTTGGACAGGTGATTTCATATTTTTCTACTTGTTGTTCCATCATACATGTTACTAACACAACGTTAATCTGCCAACAGCTGCATGGAGTTATGAACTCCTACTTCATTAGTTAATTTTGTGTAGTTAAAAATTGTAACATGTGGGTCGGGATAGCTCATTCAGTATAGCGACTCACTACAGGCTGGACAGTCTGGGGATCAAATCCCTTTGGGGGGCGAGATTTCCCATCCAGACTGGCCCTGGGGCCCGCCCAGCCTCCTATACAATGGGTACTGGTTCTTTCTCTGGGTTAAAGCAGCTGGGGTGTGGCATTGACCACCCACCCCCATCTAGTGCTGAGATTAAGGAAAGAGTAGAGCTATACCTCTACTCCCCCTTTGTGTCTTCATGGCCTGTTCTAGAGTGAACTTTTCTATACTCAGACAAATTGCAACTAAGACATAATATCCGTCTTTAGCATTCCGTCTGCACAAACAACACCGTTTTTTGCTAATTTACACTGACTCTTGCCTCAAACAGTGGCAAATATATTATTTAAAGAAACAAGTATATTTCATATTTCACATTTAAAATGGCCTTCCACTTGTATTTTTCACAGCAAAATGTTTGAGCATATTTGTTACAAATGTGATTTCTTCTCACTTTCCTTTCTTTGAGGGAAGATATGTAATAAGCCATATGTGTATGGAACATACTTTCAGATCCATTAACAGAGTCAAGTTTCTGGCCATTTTCTTTTAAATGGTTTTGAGGAAGAGATAAATTATGAAGTTCTGAAAAGTGTGAGATCTGGTTCTGAGGCCCTAACATATGTTCATAGAAGTCCGTGGACTCAGTTATCGTTGTAGGTTAAAAACTGTAAATGATTTCTTCAAGCAATAGAAAAGACCAAATGGCACTGAAGTATTGCATTTCTTAAATCTGAAGTCTATGTGGCAGTATTTCTCAATCATGAATCTGCAACTTGAAATAATTTTGGGGAGGAGACTTGCAGAAATAGTGAGACTTTGTACAAGATATGCAGTACCAGAAAGGTTGAGAAGCACTGTGATATAGGACAGATTACTTAATGCTGTTCACAGAACAAGACATTGAACAATTGATGCATTAATGTGATATTCACCATTTGACATGAGTTTGTAACAAAAAACATAGCTTTTATTAAAGATTGGTAGTCAGTTTTTTTTAAACTTTAAATGCAATACTTGCTGTTCATTGTGCAATGTGAAACTGTTGTTATGAAAATTCTTACTCCAGTGCCACATCATGTATTTAGACCATTTCAATTGAATCACGTGCTATGCCTACAATTATTTTGACACCTGAGCCTGGCTGTAAAGGTGAAAGGAAAAGAAAATATTGTGTAATAGCTATGAAGTACAGTTTCTATGCTGAAAGGTGTGAGAAAGAATTTGTTATGCCTTTTGCTGTACCTGTTACGTTACCTGAAAGTCAAATTTTTTGTAACATAGTTGTAGAAGCATGAAAATTTTGCATCTGTTAGCTTAACTTTAAAACCTTATATTGGGCATGCATTCTAATTTCATCTGTTTTTAAAATGTAACTATTTTGTCAAAAATTTTACTCTTAAAATATTTATAACTCCCTCTTTCTGAAAAGATGATATTAAAGTGAATTTTTGTCATTTATATATTATGGTTTTCTGCCGAGGCTGTCGGTAGCTCAAGAGCAAAGTAGTGAGAGAGGAGATAATTGGTGAATGTTGAACTGGCATAAATTGCATTACTTTTCTAACATTCCACTGTCCAGACTGTAGAAAGTGAGAAGCCTCATAGTAGCAGTTATCTGCAGGGAGGAGTGCAGCCACCCCAGGCGGCAGAGTCCAAGGTGCGACAACATGCATATTTTTCATGAATAAATTTGGTATTTTGTGCTTAAATTTCAAATTAATGTGCCAAAGTAAAAGTGAAATATATGTGATTTTTTAAGGTTTGTAATTTCTTGTAGGGGCTGTAATTGACATTGCCCACTCCAGCTGCCACAGAACCTACTTACATCAGTAGATCTTAGGGCTGAGTTTTGAACACGGGATTTCTTAAATACTAATGTGCTGTGTGTTAGATGTGAGGCCACAGGACTGCCAGCGTGGACGATTGGAAGCGGCCATTATACGCAAGTTACTGTGCTTCCTTCAGCAACGTTTTCCTCGTTTGTGTGTGTGTGTGTGGCGCTGATATCTTGCAGGATTTCACGTTCTCCCTACGCAAGGGGCTGTGATTCGTCCAGTGGCATAGCTAGGGTGGGGCAAGTGGATTGGGTGCCCCGGGGAGCAGAATGCTAGGGGCGGAAAAATGAATGTGGAAAACATTTAATTTCTTGTGTTCAAGAAATTTAAATTATTGAGACAAATAAAAGGAAATTTGATAAATAATTGTGGCTATTTTAAAGTTCATAATTTATGCCAGTGGAGGCCATTTTGATTGCTCACCCTGGGCCATCAAGAAATGAAACTATGCCACAGGTGAACCTCTTTTTCAGCATGTGAAGTCATGGGGCTTCCCCTGCACGCAACGTGATATTGTTGTTACATACGGGACATCAGGCAAGTTGCTGTCTCTCTCTCTTTCTCTTTCTTTCTTTCTTTCTTGCAATGCATGCTATGTTCTGCTCGTTTGTCTGTGTGCAAAAATGTCCTTCTCGTCACTTCGCACGAGAGAGGCAAATATTCATGCTGACGGATTACGTTACCACAATCAACATACCACTTGGAAGAGGGTAGTCCGGCCACAGACCTCGTTCAACAAGTTCGTTGCATGTTGCGTGCTGTTAAAAAATATGAGTCTCCACTGTGAGGGTGCAGCATTTCAACCACCTTTGAGTACCTTCCTGCGTGGAATGCACCAGTGCTCTCATGTTTTCCGTGCCCATTCTCGTCACGGGAGCACGTTGGCAGTACTTTAGCCCCATATGCTAGGGTACACCGCTTCATACCGCCTTTGTCAAAGCCATCATCAGTCTGTACAGCAAACGTGTATGAAATTGGTAAAGTAAAGTGTGGACTCCACTTGTTATAATTTCTCATTCTTAGTACATTCGAGATCAGAATGCAGGACACAGTAACAATATAAATGTAGTGCTTTCCTATCAAAATGATGGCTCGACTTCCATCAAGTTTTCCTAGAAAAAAAACCACTAGAACTTACGGTGGAATTTCGCGGCCACCAGCCAAAGAGATTTGGCAAATCTAATTATAGCAAGGACTCAAGGATTCGCAGAACAATCATTTGATTCAATCCCAATTTGGATAAAAGTAAAAATATATATTCTATTCTTTAAAACTAAATATTACATAACATTAACAAAGTAATAGATACAAACTTAATCATTAAAACTCTGCCAAAGTGTAATATAAGGTATTTAAATAATTAACTTGCCCCCCCCCTCTCTCTCTCTCTATATATATATATATATATCAAAACGTGTAAATTTGGAATAAAATCTAAATATAATTGCCAAACTGCTCAACTTGAAATAAGGTGAATTTTGAATACCAGTCAATATGCCTCACCTTGAATAAACAGGAGACGGTACAGCATCTTAGTATTATTAAAACAATCCTTGTAATAATTATACTCAATCACTATAATTCTTCAATCGTAGATGCGTGACAGCCGATAACTAGTTTGTTAGCGAGTGAGGGCATTTACCGGGTCGCACTAAGCTTTATAGAGCTTTATAGAGTCAGGCATTCTTAAGGGTATAATGATGTGATCAAGTCACTGCCAGGTTCAAGCTGATTGGTACTGCTGACTTTAGCGGTTGTGACTGAACAATCTCTAACTGGATTCAAAGTATTAAAATTTCGAAGTTTCTATCTAATACAAATACATATGTAAATTTGACATGCATTACATAAAGATTGATAATAGTTTATTTGAAAGGGTGGAGGAATTCAAATATTTGGGAACAACCTTAACAAATCAAAATTATATTCAGGAAAAAATTTAGAGCAGATTGAAGTCAGGGAATGCAGAATCTTTTGTCTTCCAGTTTGCAATCCAAAAATATAAAGATTAAGATACACAGAACTGTAATTTTACCTCTTATTTTGTATGGGTGTGAAACTTGGTCACTCACATTGAGGGAGGAATGTAGGCTGAGGGTATTTGAGAATAGGATGCTGAGGAGAATATTTGGGTCTAGGAGGGACGAGGTAAAAGGGCAATGGAGAAAACTACATATCGAGGAGCTTAAAGATCTGTACTGCTTACCAAATATTGTTTGGGTGATCAAATCGATAAGAATGAGGTGGGCGGGGAATGTAGCACGTATGGGGAGAGGAGAGATGTATACAGGGATTTGGTGGGGAAACCTGAGGGGAAGAGACCCAGGCGTAGATGGGAGGATAATATTAAGATGGATCTTCAGTATGTGGGACATGGACTGAAACGATCTGGCTTAGAACAGGGACAGATGGCGGGCACTTGTGAATGCGGTAATGAACCGTCGTGTTCCATAAAATGCGAGGAATTTCTTGGGTAGCTGAGAACCGGTTAGATTCTCAAGAAGGACTGCTCCGTGAGTAAATAAGTAAGTAATACATTAAAATATCTGTTTTTGCTACGGTTTTGGGCGATCAAAGCGGGGAAATTTGCTGTAGACACGGCGTACTTGGGGTATTCTGTGGACCATGCTGGACGAAGAGGTAGTTGGCGGTACAGTTTCAGGTTTGCGCGACGAGTGGACCATACATTGCCAGAACTGTGTGGCTACTCTCATCCTTTATGTCTGTCCAGACTTCTAGCCACAAAATGACTTCTTTTTCTCAGTCTCCTTATTGCAGATGGTATTAACGTTACATGAAGTACGCATCTTATGATGGGTGGGACGTATTTTTACTGATGGACAGTAACTTTGCTTGAAGTTAGCATTGTACTGTGATTCGTGAGTGTTATTATTTCAGTACTTACCTGTAAAGTTTAATTACTCTCGTATTCCAACTCGAAGGTTCGACTTGAGATTTTAGCTGTGTTACTTCCTGTCTCTTTGATCTCAAAATGGCGGCATATCTCTAACAAGTTCTATCAGATAAGTTTTGTCCAGTGCACGAATCCTCAAATCTGTGTCTGGCCAGACTGTCGTCTCCAAACAAACCTGCAGTAGAACTCCACTAGTCCGGATTAATTGTGACGGCGAGCCAGTGGTGTACCGATGGGGGGGGGGGGGGGGGGAAACCCCCCCC